>ULUQ01015057.1_pt1 | contig 25212 bp, 19 predicted proteins | sample 1958661 | NCBI WGS metagenome assembly ULUQ01 (sample SAMEA4835765, study PRJEB28245) | human gut metagenome | biome: gut microbiome; material: fecal sample | place: Denmark | collected 2008 | reverse complement strand
TTTTTGTCTAAAAAGTGTTGCACTTGACTTGACAATCTACCAAGTGCCACTCATCATGATTTCGATCGCTACACGCAGGATCATCCCCACGCGTGTGGGGACAAGAAAAATTTGTTTAACTCATCAGGCACATACCCGGGATCATCCCCACGCGTGTGGGGACAAGTTTGCGAACACCTAATATTTTTGACATAAAATAGGATCATCCCCACGCGTGTGGGGACAAGTATCGCCCACTTTAACGCTCGAAGTATCGTTTAGGATCATCCCCACGCGTGTGGGGACAAGTTGATGAATACTTTTCCATTGTATTCAATACCGGGATCATCCCCACGCATGTGGGGACAAGTCTTTGGTGTAATCCCTGTACTTCTCGTCTACAGGATCATCCCCACGCGTGTGGGGACAAGGGTCTTGCAGAACTTGCTGAGCTTGCAGAGGAAGGATCATCCCCACGCGTGTGGGGACAAGATTACCGCAATTATCCTAGAATGCGTTCAGAGGGGATCATCCCCACGCGTGTGGGGACAAGAAATTTTGAAAAATTTAGGATATGCGACAGCTAGGATCATCCCCACGCGTGTGGGGACAAGTAATTCGACTTTTTGAGAATCCTGCCGAATTAAGGATCATCCCCACGCGTGTGGGGACAAGTAAGGCAGATATAAAAAATATTTAGAATATGGGGGATCATCCCCACGCGTGTGGGGACAAGATATAAAAAAAGTGTTATACAAACAAATGGTGGGGATCATCCCCACGCGTGTGGGGACAAGCTAATTGACTATCACGTTGACGGATATACTGTAGGATCATCCCCACGCGTGTGGGGACAAGTGTCAGAAAAAGTTAAATTAATTTCAAGCAATAGGATCATCCCCACGCGTGTGGGGACAAGTTAGCTCAACTATCAGCGTGTTTGCATTTATCAGGATCATCCCCACGCGTGTGGGGACAAGAATAGAAAATATTTTGGCTGGAATAACCAAATGGGATCATCCCCACGCGTGTGGGGACAAGTTGTCACCCACATTTATTGTCTGCTCCGAAAAGGGATCATCCCCACGCGTGTGGGGACAAGTCCTATTATATCTGATATTTTTTCTAATGTTAGGGATCATCCCCACGCGTGTGGGGACAAGATGTTTGCATAAGCGTAGTAGTACTGTTAGATAGGATCATCCCCACGCGTGTGGGGACAAGTTCTGACAATTCCATTTTCGCAACTGGCAATGAGGATCATCCCCACGCGTGTGGGGACAAGCGTTAAGACCGCCCACCTTGTCACCGACATTTAGGATCATCCCCACGCGTGTGGGGACAAGCTTCATACGCACGCTTTGCGTTTTTTCTTTTTGGGATCATCCCCACGCGTGTGGGGACAAGTCTTTCTCGTCATAGCTGCTACATGATTATCAAGGATCATCCCCACGCGTGTGGGGACAAGTCAGAGCAGTACACGCTTATCGGGGGAGCAGGAGGATCATCCCCACGCGTGTGGGGACAAGTTTCTTATTTTTTGGGGTGTATTTTAAATGTCGGGATCATCCCCACGCGTGTGGGGACAAGAACTCTCTCGAACTTATCGAGAGGGCTTTTTTAGGATCATCCCCACGCGTGTGGGGACAAGTTATCAAAGCTACTATAAGCATCCTTTGAACGGGGATCATCCCCACGCGTGTGGGGACAAGTCTAATTCCGGATAAGCAAAATTTAGTTGATGAGGATCATCCCCACGCGTGTGGGGACAAGTCTGTGCCTTAACACTTAACTTTATACAGCCTAGGATCATCCCCACGCGTGTGGGGACAAGCAAATGATAATCTTATGTCGTGTGACTATCGTGGGATCATCCCCACGCGTGTGGGGACAAGCCTTTCATCGCTTACGCCAGTGCGACAATCATAGGATCATCCCCACGCGTGTGGGGACAAGTTTGACCTAATCGGCATTGACGACACTGTATCGGGATCATCCCCACGCGTGTGGGGACAAGGCGCTTTCGCATAATTCTCCGACCGCATTAAAAGGATCATCCCCACGCGTGTGGGGACAAGTTTCCCTTGCAAGGGCAATCCCTGCTTTTTTCGGGATCATCCCCACGCGTGTGGGGACAAGGAGGGTTGCGACCCTCGATGTTTCCCTTTTCGGGGATCATCCCCACGCGTGTGGGGACAAGCATCAGTGCCTTAAATCCGATTGCTTTTATAGGGGATCATCCCCACGCGTGTGGGGACAAGCGTGTCAGTATTTTTCTTTTTCATCAGACACCCGGATCATCCCCACGCGTGTGGGGACAAGTCGTAGGGTTCAAGCCTTTGTAATAGCCGTGTGGGATCATCCCCACGCGTGTGGGGACAAGTTCCTATCTTTATTTGTTCGGGGTCAGGGAGCGGGATCATCCCCACGCGTGTGGGGACAAGCGTCTGTTGGTGCGTTCAGATTTCCTATCTTTAGGATCATCCCCATGCGTGTGGGGACAAGTTTATAATATTACAGCTAAAGAAAATCATGTTAGGATCATCCCCACGCGTGTGGGGACAAGACGGATTTTTACAAAATTACCACAAGTGGTGGAGGATCATCCCCATGCGTGTGGGGACAAGGTGGTACACCGCAAAGCGAAGAGCGGCAGAGAGGGATCATCCCCACGCATGTGGGGACAAGGCCTACGATAAATGGCTGACTTTGCGGAATGGAGGATCATCCCCACGCGTGTGGGGACAAGAGCGAAACGGCGATAAGTGCGATAAAAAGCAGAGGATCATCCCCACGCGTGTGGGGACAAGCCTTTCATCGCTTACGCAAGTGCAACAATCATAGGATCATCCCCACGCGTGTGGGGACAAGTCACGGAAGGCTGACTGCTCGTTCTGCCGCTGTAGGATCATCCCCACGCGTGTGGGGACAAGTTATTCCCTCGTATGTTTCGCCGTTCGGCGTTGGGATCATCCCCACGCGTGTGGGGACAAGTTGCAAGTCAAGGGCAGTATGGTACAAGCGATAGGATCATCCCCACGCGTGTGGGGACAAGCTTGGGTTTCCAATAGCATGTTGCATTGCTATGGGATCATCCCCACGCGTGTGGGGACAAGGACATCGCCATTTCATAAAGTCGGAATGTATAAGGATCATCCCCACGCGTGTGGGGACAAGAGCTTAGGTAGCTCTAACGAATATCGTTATGAGGGATCATCCCCACGCGTGTGGGGACAAGCTGCAACAGCCGCCGCTCCGCAGGATAGTGATAGGATCATCCCCACGCGTGTGGGGACAAGCTGTAAAGCAAACTGCGGAAAATCTGCTCCACGGGATCATCCCCACGCGTGTGGGGACAAGCACCGCAGTTTTTGATGTTGATATTGCTCACAAGGATCATCCCCACGCGTGTGGGGACAAGTGTCATAGTCGCCGTGAGCGGCGTAATCGTCAAGGATCATCCCCACGCATGTGGGGACAAGTATTATTACTATGCCTGATATAGCTTTGTGCAGGGATCATCCCCACGCGTGTGGGGACAAGCTTTTATAGCCGTATCAGGTACACCCAGTGAAGGGATCATCCCCACGCGTGTGGGGACAAGTTTACTGCCATGGAGCAGGACGAATTTTTAACGAGGATCATCCCCACGCGTGTGGGGACAAGGCGGAACACCTCGACAAATCCAAACATCAGAGTGGATCATCCCCACGCGTGTGGGGACAAGTTAAAAAAGGCGTTTGTGTAGTCAGGGAGTTCGGGATCATCCCCACGCGTGTGGGGACAAGTAAAGTACTGGTGCAACAAGATTTTGCCGCTTGGGATCATCCCCACGCGTGTGGGGACAAGTCTCCGACTGTCTGTAACTGACCGTCGGACACAGGATCATCCCCACGCGTGTGGGGACAAGGCGATACAGACTAACGGCACTTTTTACCCTAACGGATCATCCCCACGCGTGTGGGGACAAGTGAAATTTGTACCAGACCGATTTCATTTCTTTAGGATCATCCCCACGCGTGTGGGGACAAGAAAAATCCCTTAATGATGATAACATAACGGTGCGGATCATCCCCACGCGTGTGGGGACAAGCTGCACATACAAAGATTTTACCACTTAAAACGGGGATCATCCCCACGCGTGTGGGGACAAGATGGCTGATATTGTAAATACATTGCTTACTTGGGGATCATCCCCACGCGTGTGGGGACAAGTTAATAACGAGACAAGTCTTATAACATATAGTAGGATCATCCCCACGCGTGTGGGGACAAGCTCAAGGCGCTTGCGTCTTTTTTAAGGACGAGGGGATCATCCCCACGCGTGTGGGGACAAGAAGTAGTCGTCATACTGCTTTGCGACTGTTGCAGGATCATCCCCACGCGTGTGGGGACAAGTCACAGGGTTTAACAAGTCATGCGATGTGACAAGGATCATCCCCACGCGTGTGGGGACAAGGGGGCTTTGCGCTTGACTGGGAGAGCAGTCTGAGGATCATCCCCACGCGTGTGGGGACAAGGATGTGCTTCCCGTGCTTGTGCCGATGCTCGCAGGATCATCCCCACGCGTGTGGGGACAAGTTGCGTCTTTTTTAAGGACGAGGTTATGGGATAGGATCATCCCCACGCGTGTGGGGACAAGGCTCTGCATACGTCGCACTGCCCTCATAGCCCGGGATCATCCCCACGCGTGTGGGGACAAGAAGTAGTCGTCATACTGCTTTGCGACTGTTGCAGGATCATCCCCACGCGTGTGGGGACAAGTCGTTTCAGCAAAGTTTAACGCAAAGCGTAACGGGATCATCCCCACGCGTGTGGGGACAAGTGTCGTTTGTGCTGTCGTTTGTGACTGTACCAGGGATCATCCCCACGCGTGTGGGGACAAGTATGAGAGCGCCCTCGTCGGCAACGAGCACTGGGGATCATCCCCACGCGTGTGGGGACAAGTGCAATATCGCCGGATAACGCTTTAGGCTGTAAGGATCATCCCCACGCGTGTGGGGACAAGGACGGTGACAGAGTAAATCCGTGAGAGGAGGAGGGATCATCCCCACGCGTGTGGGGACAAGCTTGAGCCGTCATACTTCCTACTCAGATTTTTGGGATCATCCCCACGCGTGTGGGGACAAGCACGCTTGGCGGTATGGCAAGCGGATACTTTAAGGATCATCCCCACGCGTGTGGGGACAAGCCGACACTCTTTGCAGCGTCAAACGACAAGGGCGGATCATCCCCACGCGTGTGGGGACAAGATAAAAGGGCGTGGAACAACTACACTTACAGACGGATCATCCCCACGCGTGTGGGGACAAGGAAGAAAAAACAGAAGAAATCACAATCGACGACGGATCATCCCCACGCGTGTGGGGACAAGATTAGCAACAGCGGAAATGTTTAACGGTGGCGAGGATCATCCCCACGCGTGTGGGGACAAGTGACAAGTAACAATGGCATCATGCAGATGACAAGGATCATCCCCACGCGTGTGGGGACAAGTTGACCGTTTACACCTGTCATCATCTCAAAATAGGATCATCCCCACGCGTGTGGGGACAAGTTAACCGTCACACCTGCCACCTTTGTGGTTAAGGGATCATCCCCACGCGTGTGGGGACAAGTCGGCAAGTAATACATCATATGTGCAAGTACGAGGATCATCCCCACGCGTGTGGGGACAAGCAACGGAGATAAAAATAACGGCAACATCAGTCTGGATCATCCCCACGCGTGTGGGGACAAGCTAAGGGCAGGAGGAAAACAAATGGAAAAGGTAGGATCATCCCCACGCGTGTGGGGACAAGGATATTTGCGGTAATCGTTAACTGCTTGATTGAGGATCATCCCCACGCGTGTGGGGACAAGCATAGCGCACCATCTTGTGTTCAGCACGGGCAAGGATCATCCCCACGCGTGTGGGGACAAGTTATACTCACCCGCCAAGGACGCACCTGACAAAGGATCATCCCCACGCGTGTGGGGACAAGTTTTTTGACTTGGCAACTTTTTGTGGTATCTGAGGATCATCCCCACGCGTGTGGGGACAAGTTAAAAACAACTTAGCAAGTGCCCGCTCAGCACCGGATCATCCCCACGCGTGTGGGGACAAGTTGTACGCCGATCGTCGCTGACTCCCTATAAAGGGATCATCCCCACGCGTGTGGGGACAAGGGGGCTTTGCGCTCGACTGGCAAAGCAGTCTGAGGATCATCCCCACGCGTGTGGGGACAAGACTAAAGAAATCAAGGAAAATAGCGGTTTTGCAAAATCAACCGCTTAGATTTCCTTTAACTTTTCATAGATCCTTTGTGTAAGCAGACAATCGTCAAGCGCCCTATGAATCCTATCTTTATTATAATGCAAATCAAGATAATCCGCAATAGCTGATAATGAATATGAATTAATATCAAGTAGTTTTCTTGATATTTTAACTGTATCAATAATTTTTGACGGAACAAAATCAATTTTGTTTTCAGCACACGCAGATTTAATAAAATTCAGGTCAAAACCGATATTATGCCCAACCAGAGGTTTTCCGTTGCATCGCATTGCAAACTCACTAAGTGCTTTGCTTTTGTCCGTTCCTTCACTTGCCAGTAATTCCTCCGTTATACCTGTAAGCCTGATAATCGCCTCCGGTATTTTTTTATCTGTTTTGACAAGCACAGAATATGTTTCCGCTACTGATCCGTTTTCAACCGTCACTGCGCCGAGTTCTATTATTTCATCATCGGGATTAAGTCCCGTTGTTTCAATATCGATTACCGTATATGTATCCGATACACCGGATGATTTCTGTTTTTTCTCCGATAAACGATTTATGTGATTTGTCATAGCCTTAGGACGAATAACGTTTTCATCGTCACTTTTTGTCACACGTCTTTTTATAAGCTTTATGCCGTCATAATCTACCGGCTCCCATTGCGTATTGTGAATACGGAATTCCAGTTTCTGCTCGTTATTTGAGCTGTATGACATTGAAGCATGACCGTTTCCAATGTTTGAGCACACTCTATCCCATACGTTATCACGAACTCTTGCGTTCAGATTTCCGACATACACGCCTGTGTCTATTTCCTGCATCCACCTGGAAAGATCTCCGCGCAGTTTAGGCGGACAACAACTCAGTGTAATTACTACCATCATATCGTCACCTGTATTGTTTACCGTAATCGAGAGGTTCGTTTTTATCATTCCACAGATACATGGCTTTTTCGTCATCCGGATTTTCTTCAGGCATCAGCAGATATTTAATATCGTGTACCATTCGCTCAAGCATATGAGCTTTCACCATTTCGTCACGGACCCTATGCCGTACAAATCTTGATATATCATCATTTACCGATGCAGCCGCTTCAAAAGATATCGGTATCGTGACTTCAGCTTTATAAAGATCGGCTATATCGTATACGAACGAACATTCGTGACCAATATGTACAAACCCCAGTGCAGGCGAACACCCCATAGAACATATAACAGCGTGAGCAAGCCCGTAAAGGCAGGCGTGAGCCGCCGACAGAGCCTGATTGACCGGATCGGACGACTGGAAATCTTCGTGATTGTATACACGACCGTTCCATTCGACATTCCATTTTTCAGACTGCTGTCTGTACACTTTTCTTATACGACTGCCCTCACGGCCTCTCAGCTGTTGCAGAGTAAGCCCCGAAACATCCTCATCGGGAAAACGCATCATATACATCTTTCTGACAACATCAAGATGCTTGCGCTGGTTTGTGACCATTTCCGCTTGTTTTACAATAAGCCTCGAACTGTGCGTCAGCGGTCTGCCGCCGGCATAATATCTGACACCCTGCTCACCAACCCAGCATATGCTTATTCCGCTGTCGCCGATAAGTTCCATAGCCCTGTGTGAAACATCAGTTCCGGGACCTAACATAAGTACAGAGATTGTACCGGATGGTATATGCGTAACGCCGTTCTCATCAATAACGGTGATTGCACTGTCTTTTCTGTTTATTTTACAATGTTCCAGATACAGAAATGTAATTCTGTCGGCAATCTGCGGCAGTTCTACGATATCGGGTTTTATCATTCCGGGTATTTCAGCCATTTGTATTATTTCCCGGACGCATTACGGTCATAAGTCCCATACCGTACGCTTTTCCTCTGCCTAATCCGTTTAAGAGCATATTTTTGAACAGTTCTTCATCCGTCACTTCAAGCAGTCCTTCAAACGTCACCGACAGAAGAGTTACTACTCTGTTGTCCTTTTTGAAAAATCTGCACCACTTGTTCTGAACCACATCAAATGAATCTTCACTAAGGCAGAACCCGTTCTTCTCTGCTCTGTCAATCAGCCACTGCTTTTGAAAGTCAACAATGGTGACTGCCCTTTTCTTACCCTGTCCCTGTTTTACATTATCCGTTTTCACCGGATTTGCAGTAAGGCGGAACTGCCATATATCACCCTTTTTTATTCTGCCAAGCAGACCGTCATATTCTCTTGTTTCTCCTGCTCTGCCGGTATCACCAAACTGCAATGCTATAACAGATAAGTCAGGCTTCTGATTGCTGAGAATCATCAGATAAAGCTCTCCTCCAAGGCTGTCGATGCGCCAGAGCTTTCTTGAACGGTCATCCGTAAGTGCCGCTTCTACAGCTCCGTGCAGAACACTGCGTGAATTGACCGCCTTCAATGTATTGCGGTTTGACAGATCCAGATAAACTCTTGATAAGTACATTGTTTCACCTCAATTCAGCCATAGGGTCGTGCTCTGCAGAAACCATATCCGCCGTGCTGTCCGGCTTATCGATTTCCACATAGCAGTCTTTTATTTTTCGCAGCCCGAAACGTCTGAATGTCGGATCAAACGAAACAGGAACATCCTTGATTATTGCAGGACCGTCTTCGCTTTCTGCGATAATTCTGAGCCTTGTGTCGGCGTTTTTTCTCTGCTGTTTGTCAAGCAACGGACTTTCCGATTTAAGCACATCAAGAAGATCTCCGTCACGCAATCCCCATACAAGCGGAGGTGTAGGCGGGCATGAGCGCCTGCCTAAAAATAGCGGAAACGCCGGATGCTTCAGAGCGTCTTCGATTTTTTCTATCAGCCCTGCATCTTCATGTTCGAGTCCTACAAGGAAAGTCGCATCGGAAAGGTAAAAACGGTGCGTGATATACTTTTTTGTCTTTTCACCGTTGGCAGTGTGATAATCCCTTATCTGCCGACCTTCGTTCTCTACTCTGATACCGATCTTAAGCTCATTCAGATCGTCAAGAGGTTCCGTCCTCTCTCTTCCCATAGCCGATGCCACAAGTCCGATTACACCGCTCTTGGTCGGATATCCGAGCGTGCGGCGTGTATCAAATTTCGACTCAACGCCCCATGACTGCAACGGAGCGGCAAGTCTGAGCAGCAGTACAGGCATTATACCACCTCATCTTTTATGTAGCTATACAGCTTTTCGAGCAGCTCGTCAAGATTTACCCTTTCGGCATCGGATATAGCGTCCGCACCTATCATAAAGCTCTTTACAGGCTTTCCGCTGAAGTTGTCATATACCTTGCCTGCATACTCCTGTAATTTCTTCACGGACTCTTCAACATAGCCGTTATTGCTGATAACCGGCTTTTCAAATGCACCTACAAGGTTTACGGGCTGATCTTTTCTGATCGTCACATAAACCATATCGGGATATGTTCTGTTTGCGTATGAGTTCTGCTTACCGGTAGGCATAGAGCAGATAAATGCTTCGGCAAATCCCTTTATAACTTCTGCTACAGAAACACCTATTGATTTCTTAAGCTGTGCAACATTCACAGTCGCATATCTATAAAGCGTTGAAGAATTGAACTCTGTTGTTCCGAGATGTCCCGCACCCGCACTGTCCTCAGGCGAGCAATCGTCTACTGCCGTAAAGTAATCATACTCATTCTGTACGGCATGAGTTGAAATGCTGTGAGCAACCTGCGATGCCGCGTCAACATTCAGGTCAGCGTCGTCTGCTACCATTCTTCCGAATAAAGCAATATCAACAGAAGGCGTTTCTTTAAGCGCCTGCTTATAGAGCTTGGCGTCTTTTTCACCGCTTATAACAAGTTGTGCAAGATTATTAGCCTGTACAGCACTTATAAAGAACAGTGCTCCTGTTTTATTATCCTTCTTTTCGTTTATTTTCACACCTGCCGAGTTCATCGCCTTTATAGCTTCCTTAACGGCTGTTTCATCGTCAAAACTGCTGTCAAGCTTTTTGATTTCATTTGCAATAAGATCAACAGCGTGCATTGTTCTGTAGCCGAGTTCTTCACTTGTAAAAAGTTCATTGAACATAAGACGCATTGCGTGCTTCCACGACTGGCTTGACACTCTCGCTCTGTTTGCACCGCCGTAAAAAGCTGTTTTAGGTCTGCCGGTATCATCACGGTTTACGCATGAAGGCGGAACTGTCTGTACTACATGGAAATCAACATATAATCTTTCGTTACTCATTTTCTTTACTCTCCTTTTGAATTATCTTTTTCGGTCTTATACTTTTCGGAATAGAAATCTCTTCCCCACGACAGTTTTATATCTGCCGCCTGCTCAGGATAATTGAACCTGTAGAGTTCTTCGGCAAGCTTCGCATAATCAAGCGGTATACTCTTGCCTTTGAGCAGTTGAACTATGCTTTTGAGCTGGTAAGCAAGCTCTTCCTTTGTCGTTGATGTTACAACAAGGTTAAGTCTGTTTACAACACGTTCTTCATCATCACTGCTGTTTGCAATGTGATAAGCCGCTCTTCCCAGAGTATAGCCCTTTTCATACATAAATCTGTCGTTACCCTGCTGATGCAAAGCGCACAACGTCAGAGCCGTATAAACTGCCCATTCTGCATTTGACGCACACTTTGAACCTTTAAGTTCTTCATCGATTCTGTCGAATATCAGCCACCAAAGCGACGGGAGTTCTCCCGGCTTTTTACCGATACCGTGTCGAAGCTCAGCAAGATAGCCCTTGCCTCTTCCTGTGTCTGCAATGCTGTGCAGATACTCGATTTTTGATGCGGTATAACGATAAACCATATCACTCTTACTCATTTGTTATCACCTTCTTTTCTGAAAATTTTATTTATTGTAGCATTGAAAATGTTAAGAGCCTCTACCGTAGTCACAAGGTTTTTATCCTTGCCATCCTTCTCATATCTACCGAAAATCGTATTTGCGCTCATCTGATGAACACAGTCGTTTCCGAATACGATTGCGATTTTCCTTACAGTATCTTCGATTTTACCTGTGTATTCATCAATATCATAACTTGTATCAAGCTGTGACAGCCAATCTCTGAAAGGCTTGTCTATCATACTGTAGAACTGCGTCTTTGCATCTTCTCCGGATAGTTTGTCACCGCTTGCTCCTGCGGATTTCTGCAAATTGATACTGAGTTTATTTACCGCTTTAGCCGCACTTTCACATTTGCCTATCTCGTTTCCTATACGATAGCGCCACGCTTCTCCGACTTTCATCAGCAGATCTGAATGGAACGACAGTTCATCACTGATAGAATCAACAATCTTAAAACACATACTATCGTTGAAATCATGAATTACAGACGCCGTTGTTACATTAAGTAAAAAGCAATTATCCAGATAGCTCCTGTCTATGTACGATTCAATATGAGCTATAACGCCCGGTTTTCTTGCAGTGCTTGAATTTTCATCACCTTCAAGCGCCGCGATACTTCCGAATTCCTGCCAAGCCTTTGTCGAAGGCTTATGAAGCTGAGGTTTATATTTTATGCTGTCGCTTCCTTTTTCTTTATACGACCTCCAGAGCGTCATCTGCTCACCGAAAACTTCAACTTCTTCAAAATAATCTCCGCCTGAAATATAATAACCGTTCACCTTTCCGTTTTCTCTGCAAAGATACACACGTCTTGACATCAATGAAAGCAATGCCGCCTGATTATCGGGAACAGGTATCAGAGTATTGAACTCAGCTTTGTTGTTATCCTTTTCCCACGACGGAGTACTTACATACACGTCATATTCAGAATCGCTTTCTGCGTTGTAATTCAGCATAAGCGTTTCAAACAGGTTGTTTCCTCTGACCGCTATCAGCCCCAATATACTAACCCATGATTTCTTAGGTACTGGTTGTTTTGCCGCTGTATCGTCAAAACAGATTATATGTAACAACCAACGAACCGCTTCCGAATATGAAAGCAGTCTTCCGTCATTGTTCCTGTCAGAGAAAAGCCTGGGCTTATTGGCACTTTCAAAAAGCGAGCCAATCATTTTTGCTATACTTGTAGCCTTACCTTTACCGTTTACCTTGTTAGACTGATAAAACGGATACTCCTCATCAAACAGCCAGAAACGGTCATACCATTTTTCAAAATACTTCTCAAACGGCTTCATCGGAAATTTGCCGCTCCGATAAACCTCGATCCAGTTATCCGTAAGATAATTAATATCGTCCTCGGGATCAACTTCATCACCGTTTTTGTCGTACCTTGAGAATACCGTGTAGATCACCGCAAGCAGAAACCTCAGTACAGCCATATCCTGCGTTTTTGTTTCTCCTGCAAGCTCCGTGTAATCCTGTGCGTGTTCAAAGACCTGCCTTATGCTTATCTCTTTCACCTCGCACCCGTTGTCACGGACACATATCCACGGTTCGTCGATCAGATTGAACTCTCTGTCCATATCAGCTTTCTTCCTCCTTTATTTCTTCAAAACCTCTTTCGGTGCTGTATTTATACGTTCTGCCGAGCATACTTATCTTGTTATTTCCGTCAAGCAAAAGCAATATCTCACCTTTGAGCCACTTTGCATTCCTCCACGCCTGAGGCATAGAGTTTGCCAGTATCTCAATCGTTTTACCAAAATTATAAGACTTGCTGAAAAATGCCGGCAATCTCAGTCTTTGCTTTGCTATCAGCTTTGCCTGTGCATTATCGGGTACAGAAGTAATATCAAACACTGCGTCCCGTGAAAACAGCGAATACTCCGTATCGGATGTTTTCACAAGCACAAGTGCTTCTATGGTTTCCTGCCCGTCACGCACCGCCGCTTCACCGTCTGAATCATTGTTCAGCTCTCGCCTGTTGATCATATCGCTAAGCGTTGAATCACTGCGATTAATTTTTTGTGACGGTATGCAATATTTCTTGGCTCTTTGCTTTTTCTCTTTTTGTTCATCACTATATTTTCTATACTCTGCGGTCTGTTGTTCATCATTGTCGGGTTCGGAATAAACAGCGCCGACAAGCTCAGGAATACATCCCGGTATAACAAGTTTATCCGGCAGATATTTTTCAGTTTGCTTCAGTATCCAACCGGAGTAAACACTCTTGCTGAAATCTTCCGGGATCAACACGCACAGCTCCGGTTCGGATAATTTATCCGGACGTGTGCGGTTATGTCTGTGCAGTCTGCCTGAACGCTGTAACAACAGATCCATAGGGCAAAGTTCGGTTATCATATAGTCAAAGTCTATATCAAGCGACTGTTCAAGCACCTGTGTACCGACTACTATCAGCTTGTCCCTCTTCTCACAGGTCGACTTCTTACCGACAAGTTCTGTTAGCTCACGCTCAATTACCGCTCTGTCAGTCGATATAAGTCTGCTATGGAAACATATAACACGATAATCAGGCATATTCGCCGCTATTGTGTCGGCAAGTTCCTGGGAATAAGCAACGCTATTCACAATAACAGCCGCACAACCGCCGTCCGACAGTTTATCTTCAAGCAGGTTTACAATATCGTTGCTGTCATTTTCTTCTCTTCTGATTACTGTGATAGGCTTATCGGGGATATCAACAGGTATATCCTTCTGCTTTACCTCCGCACCGTCGCTCCAAGTCAGCACAGGATATGCCATACTGCTGTTGTCAAAACTGTTCTTACTGCCGGTATACCATTTTATCAGTTCCGCTCTCTTATCCGGCGGCAATGTTGCAGAAAGAATTATCACAGGCACATTATACGCCGCCATCCAGCGCAATGAATTTTCCAGATAAACGTACATATATCGGTCATAAGCATGGCACTCATCTATAATAACAGTCTTACCTGCAAGTCCCAGGTGCCTTAGCATAACGTGTTTCTGCTTTAACGATGCCATAAGAAACTGGTCAACTGTAGCAACAACAAATTCGGACAACAGCGCCTGTTTTCTTCCTTCAAACCAGGTATGAACCATTATATTGTCATTATCGTCATCGGAAATGTCGGATGCTCTTCCGTGGAACATCTCACAGTATTCGTCATTCATATCCGTCATACCGTGTGCAAGTCTGAGCGAATGTATATCATCAGTACCACTCGCCCAGGAATGAATACGATCAAATATTCCGTTAGCGGTTGCCTGCGTCGGCAGTCCGAAAAACATTCCGCCATAGCCGAAACGTGATGCAAGTATCTCCGTTGCCGCAAGTGCCGCCTCAGTTTTACCTATTCCCATAGGTGCCTCAAGTATGTATATACCGGGCTTATTGCAAAGGCTTACAACATTCATAAATTCACGCTGTACGCAGTTCGGTTTGAAGCCGAAACGCTCTTCAAAAAAGCTGTCGCTATCAGCGATAAAATCGGCATACCAGCTGTCCGTAAGCGAAAGCTTGTTCCACGCTCTTCTGACACGCTCCTCACACTGCTCATCGGTGAGTTTTTCTTCGATGTCTATGTAAGGAAAATAATCGGTGTTGCTCGCTATCCAGTCACTCATTACGAGCAGTCCGGTAATCAGCATCTGCGCCGCAACATCGGGATTCGGCAGATTTTTGACATCTTCAAATCCGGTTACGCTGAGAGCGTATTCCATCCATTCCGCTCTTATCTGTGTCCATTCGTTTACGTTAACCTTGCCGTGTCCGTAATAGTTAGCCTCAAATGAACATTGCCCCCTATCCGCCGAACAATCGCCGTGATGTGCGCCAACAATGACTGCGGTTGGCGGTGCAACCTCAAATTCTTTTTTCAGAATATACTGTCCCGCTATGTTATGCGGTGACTCTGATATCTGTGTCAGACCTGAAAGGTCGATACCCGCGTCAAACAGTCTGTCATCCAGACCCTGAATATTATCTTTAAGCTTTCGTTGAAACGCCGGAGTTAATTTTCCTATATCATGCACCAGTGCAATGAACTTACAATAGTTGCACACAATTTCTTCTGCGTTCTCCGAACTCTCAATGCCAATCGCAGCACACAAGCGCCTTCTGACATTCTGAGCGATCCATTTATTGAAAAGTCGCTTTATTATCCCGGCCGTATCACTTGCGTGAACATTGAAAGGCAACCATTTTGTGTTGTCTTCAAAGCTGCTTTTTGCAGCTAACAGTTCTGATGTTTTCATTTCATATTCTCCAAATATGTTTCATTAATTGACATTATACTACTATTTTTATGCTAAGTCAATATAATTGAATACATTTTATTATACAGTATGTCTAATTATGTCGAATTAATTGAAAGTAATGATATGTGCGGTTTGCCTTGTATGTGCAAGCCTTAGTACCGCTTATCTTGCTTGTTGTGCTGAAAGTGTAGTCATATCCGCTCTTTGTTACTGTGACACCGGAAATGTTGAATGCACTTGCCGGCATATTGCTCTTGTTATTGTCCGGCAGTGTAATACTGTACTTCTTCGTTGAAGAATTATATTTCATTGTGTGAACTGGTATCGAGGTTTTATCAGCAGATGTAAAACTTGGGAAAAGAGAAAATGCTTTCATCTTGTTCAGGATATATTCATAGCACTTTTCGGCAGGTCTGCCCTTTAACTGGTCGTAATAAGCTGTTTTAGGTGTATTAGGAATAATTGAATTAACAGCCAGGTCACTTTTACCGTATCCTGTACGCAGATCTTGCTGAATTTCCCACGATACTGCCTGTGTAGCGAACCAAAAGTCATCAAGATTTGTATTTGCTACAGGTGATGATTTTGTATCGCTGTTAAAACCGCATAAAAGAGCGATTTTTAAATCTCTGCGGATTGCATAGGGAAGATTCATTAAATAGGTATTATTGTTACCTTCACCTACATAAGAACTTCCTGTGTTATATGCAACACCGGCTTCAATACATATAGCGGGCTGAATAATGCCGTTCTTACTTACGCCTAACTTTGCGTGAGTAGAAGCATAACGAGTTGCTTTTCCTATGCTACCGTCCGACTTATAGTAGATGTAGTCGTAATTGTACTTATCGGCGTAAGTCTTACCGTCAGAACCGACAAAATCACCTATCATTGCGGCATACACGGTATCGCCCTTACCCCATTCAGCCGCTAATGTCTGAATAGGAAGTGCTACCAACATCATAATGCTTGCCAAAAGCAAGCTTGTCAGCTTTTTGAATTTGTTTTTCATACTGATTTCCTTTCTTGATTTGTATTTGTATATATAAAAAAGCAGTCCTACGGGTGCGGACTGCTTTGAATTTTTGCTTTCAGAAAAAGAAAAAGAGCTTTGAATTTTATACTCTCAAAGCTCTTACATATTCAATTGTTCACAAATACGAAATGCGTTTAAATTTATGAATAAACTACATCAGCAGTTTAACCTCTTAAAAAGTATATAGCATATGCTTTTGTCAGCTTTCCGTTTTCATCTCGTACATCCAAATCTTCAGATATGTCCTGAATGTACACTTTGAAATAGTCGCCTTTTTTCATAAACCCTTTTATGTTGTCCTTTGCAAAGCTCTCAATATCTCTTTTAATTACATTGGGGTGCAAATCGTAAGAGATAACAAGAGGTGTAAACCACGTGCTACCTTCGGGAGTCCAGGTTGGATCTTCAAGGTTTTTTAATCCGTAATTGTTTACAGCGTCATTAACTATAACCTGTTTTATTGCTTCAAGGTCAAACGGATACTCATATATGGACTTCGGCTTGCTTTCCTGCTTCTTCGTTGTTGTCTGTGAAGGCTTAGGTGCTTCAGCTTTCTTTGTGGTTGTTGTAGTCTGTATAACAATCTTGCTGTCGCTCAGATAGTCACCGTGTATAAAGCTACCGTCAGAAAGTTTGAAGTAGCCTGTGTCGGTCTTGGCTGTCACTGTCACCTTGTCGTTCACGCTGTACAGCTTAACTGTGTCAGCGCCGAGTACGGCTTTCTTACGGCTGTAGCAGTCTGTGTTGACATACTTTGTGCCGCTTGCCTTGCTCTCCGTCCATTCGGGTGCGGGCTTTGTAGTAGCGGCAGTTGTTGTCGTTGCCGGCTTTGGCTTTGCCGTTGTTACCGCTTTTGTGGTGGTAGTGGTAGTTTCAGCCTTTTTTGTTTCCTGTGGCTTTGTGGTGGTCACTGCTGTGATAGCTGTGGTCTGAGCGGTAGTTGTTTCTGCTTTCGGCTCATCAATCCTATCCATTACCGTTCCCGTCACTGCCGGAGCGGTAGTTGTGGTAACTGCCGTTTCGGGTGCAGAGGACAATGTGCTGTTTGCATTGTCTGCCGTGCAAGCACTGGTCAGTATTACGCTGATGAGGGTTATTGTTGCGAGTATGGTGTGGGTACGTTTCATTTTTGGATCCTCCTTTGTGGGATTTGGTACTATTTCCTCAAGTATATTGTACCATTAAAACGGCAAAAAGTCCAGCACTTGCCGGAATATAAAAAACCGCCCCGTGAAAAACACAGGGCGGTAAAATATTCATTTAGTATTATCTATCAGTCAGCCAAGAAACTGCTCATAAGGGTATGACCCTCGGCAATATAATCGCCCGTCTTAGCCGCACTCTCCTCGCAGAAGCAATCAACACCGTCCAGCTTCTTTCTGCTGTCATATATCATGAACGGCACAGGAGCGTTTGTATGTGTTCTCAGTTCAAGCGGCGTGGGATGGTCGGGACAGATAAGGATTTTTATATCCTCGTCCTTGAATTCGTCAAGCAGCTTGCCGAGTATCTTTTCGTCAATAAGGCTTATTGCCTTTACCTTATTGTCAACCTCATTACGATGACCGCATTCATCGGGAGCTTCAACATGGATATATACAAAATCCTTGCCGCTCTTCAGTGCGTCAACAGCCGCCTGAGCCTTACCGTCAAAGTTTGTATCTATGTAGCCTGTTGCACCGTCAACCTTGATAACGTCCATTCCTGTGAACTTGCCGATACCTCTGAGCAGATCGACCGCAGAAATCATAGCGGCACTCTTTCCGTACTTTTCGGCAAAAGGAGTAAGTTCCTTGCGAACACCCTCGCCCCAGAACCATATACTGTTTGCAGGACGAAGACCTCTTTCGATTCTCTTTAAGTTTACGGGATGATCCTTCAGCAGATCGTAGCTCTTCTTCATCATCTCGATAAGCACCTTACCGTTTTCGTTCACACCAAGATGCGTCTTTATCGGCTTGCCTGTTATATCGTGGGGAGGAGTCAGCGTGCCTATATCGGTCGTACCGTGATCCCATATCAGACAATGACGGTAGCTTACACCGCTATAGAATCTGAATTCATCCGTACCGAGCTTTTCGTCAATGAACTTTATAAGCTCTGCGGCTTCTTCTGTAGATATATCGTCGGCACAGTAGTCGAGTATTGTCTTGTCCTCGTAAACCGGCTCGTCCGACAGCGTTACAAGATTCGTTCTGAAAGAAACGTCCGTAGGCTTCATATCAATGCCTATACTGCCTGCCTCTAAAGGACTTCTGCCCGAATAATATATTGCAGGATCATAACCGAGTACGGAAAGATTCGCAACGTCACTGCCGGGCTTCAGGTTGTCCTCGACCGTCTTTACAAGACCTACTCTTGATACCTTTGCAAGCTTGTCCATATTAGGCTTGTGAGCAACACTCATAGGTGTTCCGCCTATATCCTCACGGGGAAGATCGGCCATACCGTCGCAAAGTAATACTGCGTATTTCATTTTTTGTTATCCCTTTCTTGCATAAAAAATCCGACCGAAAATACGGCTGAAAAAACCGCTTTTTCCTGTCTTATCTATTAAAGTATAGCACAATGTCTGCAATAAATCAATATAAAAATTGCAAAGCGACTTGTTTTTGCTTTATCTTGCCGTATCGGTAAGCAGAATTTTACACGGATATTTTCCGACATAAAATCAAAAATATCATCAAGGACGGTGATATTTTGAATATTTCCAAAAAAGAATACGCACAGCTTGCCGACCGTTATTCCGCACCGAGCAAGCTAAATATAACAGTGCCGAAAGCGTTTGTGATCGGCGGACTTATCTGCTGTACAGGGCAGTTCTTTAACGATTTATATATTATGATAGGAAACGATGGGGATACTGCGTCAGCGTACACCTCAATAACTCTTGTGCTGATAAGTGCCTTGCTGACGGGCTTCGGTCAGTATGAGCGGATAGCAAAGCACGCAGGCGCAGGCACTCTCGTTCCTATAACAGGCTTTGCGAATGCCGTTGTTTCCCCTGCCCTTGAATTCAAGACCGAGGGTCTCATTCTCGGTACGGGCGCAAAGATGTTCATCATTGCAGGGCCCGTAATAGTCTACGGCATAACGGCGGCATTTGTCTACGGCATAATTCTGTTCGTTATAAGTCTTTTCGGAGGTTGATATGGCTAAACTGATTTCAGAGGGTACAATAGAGCTTGACCGTGGTGTGTCGGTTTATTCCTGCGCCGCCGCAGTCGGAAAAATGGAGAGCGACGGACCTCTCGGCAACTGCTTTGACTATGCCGCAGAGGGCGCAGAGCTTGGACTTACCACTTGGGAAAAAGCCGAAAGCACCTTTCAGCAATACGCCTTTGATATTGCCCTTAGAAAAGGCAAGCTCATAAAAGAGGATATTTCATTCATTTTTGCAGGCGATCTGCTTAACCAATGCACAGGCTCGGCATACGGCCTGCGTGACACCGATATATCGTTCATCGGACTTTACGGTGCCTGCTCGACAATGGCTGAAAGTCTTGCAATGGCTTCGCTTTTTGCGGATATGAGGCTCGGTGAATATTTTGCCGCCGTTACCTCGTCACACTTCTGCTCTGCCGAAAGGCAGTTCAGATTCCCTATAAACTACGGCGGCGTTCGGCCCCCTACTGCTCAGTGGACAGCTACCGGCGCAGGCTGTTGTATAACCTCGGTAGCTGAAAAACCGCCTTATGTAAAGAGTGTCACGATAGGCAAGATAACCGATATGGGCATAAAGGACGCAAACAATATGGGTGCGGCTATGGCAGGTGCGGCATACGATACGATAAACCGACACCTGCTCGCCACCGGAACATCTCCTGCCGATTATGACGTAATCTACACGGGAGATCTCGGACAGGTCGGCTCTGAGCTTATGTGCGAGCTTTTCCGCCGTGACGGAACAGAAATCAGCCATAAGCACAAGGACTGCGGTCTTATGCTGTATGACCGTGAAAAGCAGGACGTACACGCAGGCGGCTCAGGATGCGGATGCAGTGCCTCGGTACTGTGCGGACATATCCTGCCGCAGATAGCTGAGGGAAAGCTCCACAGAGTGCTGTTTGCCGCTACCGGTGCGCTTATGTCAACAACTAAAGTACAGCAGGGCGAAAGCATCCCAGGCATTTCCCACCTTGTAGAAATTTCAGACGCTTTATAACAGGAGAAAAATTATGCAGTATTTATGGGCATTTTTAGTCGGCGGTGCGCTTTGTGCTATAGGTCAGTTACTTATCGACCTTACAAAGCTCACCCCCGCAAGAATACTTGTAGCCTACGTTGTTTCGGGCGTGATTCTCGGAGCGGTAGGTCTTTATCAGCCGCTTGTCGATTTTGCAGGCGCAGGTGCGTCCGTACCTCTCACGGGCTTTGGCAATCTGCTTGCAAAGGGCATGAGAAAAGCTGTGGAAGATGACGGCTTACTCGGAATCTTCACGGGCGGATTTACCGCCTGCTCGGCAGGAGTTACCGCCGCAATGATTTTTGCTCTTGCGGTATCACTGATTTTTAACAGAACAGACAGAACAAGACAGGAATGATCCGTCTGTTTACCTTGACAAGTGCAAGTGCAAGTGCTATTATAATTACAGTTATTTAAAACTAACTGTAATTCATACATAAGGGGAAAATCAAAATGTCAAAGCAAAGTTACATTGAAAAAGGCTTTATAGAGGTCTGTAAAAATCGCTGTCCCGAACAATCCGAAAAGCTTATATCAGATATGAATAAAAGACTTGCTGTGCTCAGAAAAGAAACCGAAAACGAATCGAAAGCGATGAAATTCCACCTTGAAAGCCAAATACTACCCGGCATAGCGACTTATGAAACTTTGTCCGCCGTTATGTGTAAGGAACAGGCTTTAGCCGAGATACACCGCATTGTAGAGCTTCATTCACTTAAAATGAAAAAAGCGGTATCAAAAGCCGCCCGCTTTGCAGGAATGTATGAGCGTTTTCCGAAAATCTTTCTGAAAATCACGCAGAAAACCTTCGGCCGTGACGCAGGCTTTGACTATAAGATATATGACACCGATAAAAACACAGCAAGACTTGATATGATAAAATGCCCTTATCACATAATGACCGTAAGGTACGGTTGCCCCGAGTTATGCGTATGCTTCTGTGACAGCGACGATACAGCATACGGCGACATTCACCCTAAACTCAGATGGCACAGGACAAAAACTCTCGGACGAGGAAACGATTGCTGCGATTTCTCGCTGAGTTACATAAAAACCGAATAAACCACAACCGCCGACCTTACAGCCGGCGGTTCACTTTATCCATATATAAACAACTCAGTTCAGATACATAAATCCCTGTATCACAACACCAATAATCATAATAAGCGCAAGCACCCCCGCACCTATCTTCATACCTATTCCGAGCCTTTCACGATTTTTCTGCTTCATACTCTTACGCTCCTTGAATTATATATTTTAATTATACACCGATAAATTTCCGCTGTCAAGCAGAATGTACCTGCATAACCGGCAGAATGTCCGGAATAAACTGTATCATTATCTTTCCGGAGTGTGATATTATGTTTATATCGGTACTGCAAACCGCACTGCAGAGCCTTATCTTCTTTGCTCTGCATTTTAAAAGCAACGGTTCATTTCCCCGACAGCTTTCCGCAAAGGAAGAACGTGAATGCCTTGAAAAAGCGGCTCAGGGCGACCTTGCCGCCCGTGACAAGCTGATAAACCACAACCTTCGCCTTGTGGCATATATCGTAAAAAAGCACTACCCCGACAGTAAGGAAGCGGACGATCTTATCTCGATAGGCATAATCGGGCTTATCCGTGCCGCAGAAACCTTTGATTACAGAAAGAACATCAGCTTTTCCACCTATGCCGGAAAATGCATAAATAATCAGATAAGAATGTACTTCCGTAAAACAAAGCATCAGCAGACGGAGGTTTATATGAACGACCCGATGGACTGCGACAAGGACGGAAACGCCGTCACCCTTGCCGATATTTTCAAGGACGGAACGGACGTTGCCGAGGAGGCCGCTCTTAACATCGAGCTTGATAAAATGTACCGATATATAGACGAGGAGCTTGACGAGCGTGAAAAAGAAATACTTACAAAGCGTTACGGTCTGTCTAAAACATCCTACCGCACCGATAGGATAATGACCCAGCGTGAAGTCGCAGACGAGCTCGGCATAAGCAGGAGCTATATTTCAAGAATAGAAAAGAAAGCCCTCGAAAAGCTCCGCTCACGCTTTGAAAAAGGAGATTGATACAGAAGTATAAATGACCGATTTGTAGAAAAACTGATTCTTATTAAAGCGACACAGTGAAATATATCACCAACATCGCTTAAAACACTTTCCATACCGACAAGGAGTTAATATTTTCGTGACCTTATCAATGCAACTGCACTAACATTTACCCTTCAAAAAAACGCACTAACCTGAGATATATGTACTAACCTGCGGACATGTAGCATTAAGCGTCCCTGCATTGACAGGATATAACAATGTTCAGGTGGTTATTCGAGTTTGTCCAACACCCCGACGGGGTGTGGGTATGGGTAAGGAAAGAGGGAGCAAGAGGGAGAAAACCTAAGGGACAGGGAGAGGGGCTGTCAAGTCCCTTGTCCTGATCCCTTTGGTTGTCTCCCTCTTTCATATCGACAAGTGTATTAATTCGAATAGCGAACCCGAGAAGTGCTGTCCGACAAAAAGAACTATCGGTAGCTTACCACGATAGATAAATGTTAAAAAGATATAATAGAAGCACATCAAACTAAAGACTTTTTCTAAAAGCTGACAGCCACGATACTCGATCGTGGCTGTCATACTTATTTAATTCCTGTTATTCAGCCGCATTCACCGACTCAAACTCATCAATAATTTCCTGCGAGGGCTTCTTATCAAGAAGCGACACAACTACTATAGCAGCAAGCGCAACTATGAAAGCAGGAAGAAGCTCATAGATATTGAATAATCCGCCGAGCGGTCTTACAAGGAACTTCCATATGAATACCATTGCACCGCCTGCGAATATACCTGCAAATGCACCCCACTTTGTCGTTCTCTTCCAGAACAGAGCCGTCAGCACAACAGGACCGAATGCCGCACCGAAGCCTGCCCACGCAAACGATACTATCTGGAATACCGAGCTGTTGGGATCCCACGCAATAACGATTCCGACGATTGCTATTACAACGACCGTGATTCTTGCGATAAGCATTGCCGTCTTTTCGCTTGTCTTTATCTTGAATACCTGGTTGAACAGATTTTCGGATACCGCAGATGATGCCGCAAGAAGCTGTGAATCCGCTGTCGACATAGTGGACGCAAGAATACCCGCAATGATAAGACCGCCTACCATAGCCGCAAGAGGACCTGCCTTTGCAAGAAGATTAGCTATTACAACTATTACAGTTTCGGGATCTGCCAGAGGATCTATTACATTGTTCTTTGTCATAGCAAGACCGACAACGCCGATGAATATTGCAACCGCAAGCGAAATAACCACCCATACCGTAGCAACACGTCTTGAAACCTTGAGCTTCTTGCTGTCGTTTATAGCCATAAATCTCAGCAGAACGTGAGGCATACCGAAATAGCCGAGACCCCACGCAAGTGTGGAGAAGATAGTCAGCGGACCGTAATCGCCCGTCTGCTGTTTAAGAACGTCAAACGTATGTGTCAGTGAGAAATATCCGGGCATTGATGTTGCGTGGTTCATTACCTCGACAACACCGCCGACCGATGAAATGCCGAATACCACTACTATAATAAGCGCTACCGACATAATGATGCTCTGTATAAAGTCTGTTGTACTTGCCGCCAAGAATCCGCCGATAGTGGTATATGCGATGATTACTACCGCACTTATTATCATAGCGATATGATAATCCGCACCGAAAAGGCTGTTGAACAGCTTGCCGCAGGCGGAAAATCCCGAGCCTGTATAAGGAATAAAAAATACTATGATTATCAGCGCCGAGATAAGAGTAAGTATCTTCTTGCTGTCCCTGAATCTGTTTGAGAAGAAATCCGGTATAGTTATCGAATTGCATACATGAGAATACTTTCTGATTCTTTTTGATACGATAAGCCAGTTGAGATATGTGCCTATCGCAAGACCTATACCCGTCCAGGCTGCGTCTGCAATACCCGTAGCATACGCAACGCCCGGAAGACCCATAAGCAGCCAGCCGCTCATGTCCGATGCCTCCGCACTCATTGCGGTAACAAACGGACCCAGCTTTCTTCCTCCTAAATAGAAGTCGCCTACATTATCCGTTTTCTTTGCACATATTACACCGACAACTACCATCATAATAAGATAAACGGCTATTGTTATCAGCATAATTATCTGTTGTAATTCCATTTTTACTTTTCCCTTCGTATTTTTTGCGTTAAAACGCACATTAATTTATATTTTATCACATCTGCAATAATTTTGCAAGTTATTTACGATGAAAATTCATACAATGCCTTTATTTTCACGATACAAGATTTCCTTTGGCTTACCTCACACGCAATTTAAAGCGGCATATCGTATTTAAGTCCGTTTTTTAGTACAGCTTATCTGCTATTATATGTGTGTAAGAGAAATAAACCGACAATTTTTGTGCAACAGAAAGGAAAAACAATATGCTTTTTATAATTTACCTGATACTCACACCGATTTTATGCCTTCTCGGGATGCTGATGCTTGAACATCTTGAACGGAAAATAAAAACAGCTCTCGCCAAAAAAGCGAAAGCCGTTTCAGTTTGTCGAAAAACCAATTATTATTAAAGCTGTACATTAAAATGTATCACCAACACCGCCGCTAACACTTTCCTTACCGACAAAGTATTAATAATTTCGTGAGTGCATCATTACAACTGCACTGACATTAACCTTTCAAAAAACGCCG
>ULUQ01048642.1_pt1 | contig 26741 bp, 23 predicted proteins | sample 1958661 | NCBI WGS metagenome assembly ULUQ01 (sample SAMEA4835765, study PRJEB28245) | human gut metagenome | biome: gut microbiome; material: fecal sample | place: Denmark | collected 2008 | reverse complement strand
TGGTATTTCCGTAATGCGCTGGTACGTGCCAACTACCAAAACGTGCAAAAAGGCATCATGCGTAATTCCGAATATTTGGAACGGTTCTTTCGTAATCTTCTATTGGGTGAAACGAATGAGTTGCGGAATAGGTATATGGTGGTTAACGCTCCGGAAGAGCTGACGGCAAAACAAGTCCAGCAAATCGACCGTACAAGTACCGAACAACCTGCCGTACAAGTAACCGAACAAGTTCGCGCTTTGTTGTTGGCTTTGTCAAACGAACAATTATCGTTAAAAGTATTGATGGAGAAAGTTGGCCTGAAACATCGTCCGACATTTTTGGAGAACTATATAACCCCCGCTTCCGAAGCCGGTTTTCTCAAGGTGCTATATCCCGACAAGCCCAATCATCCGAGACAAAAATACCTGCTTACGGCAAAAGGGCTGGCTCTATATAACGAAATAAAGAAAATGCAATAGTCTTGATAATTGCTCCATTATGAACCTTTCCATCTTCATAGCGATATTCTTTTGTGATATTTTTATCGGATAGCTTTCGGCGGTTGGAGCTGTTTCTTGCATTGGACATTTGCCAAAGCCGATTTGATCTGGGTTTGTCCGTTTGCCACGAAATTCATTTCGGGGGAGCCTAATACCCCGACAGACATTCGTCGTCGGGTGGGTTGCCATACAATCTGCAAGCAGAGGCGGTGGGATTATCCGATATATGACGGATTATAGAATGGCACTCAAATGGATAAACAGCCTTTTCCCGGTCGGAAGATTTTAGACCTCAATTCGCGAATAGGTTTTAACCGACAAAAGGGAGTAAAAAGAATTGTTACCTATTAATTGTTTCTCGCGGGTTAAGAATTGGTTTGCTTCTCCGACATAATCCGTTCATTTCTCAGCGGTCGGATTACGACCTTTACTTTGTCGATAATGCTACCGCCATTCGAGTGTAAAGAAATCCGGTTTTAGAGTACGATTTCGGTCATCGAAATTCAACCGCATTTCTTTTCAGATGTTTACACGAAACAGTTTACTTTAGTTTTCTTGCCCTATATATAGAAAAATACTAAACTAAACAGAATTATATATGCCCGCGCGGGAATAAACTACACCAGCAAAAAACATCGGGAGCCCCGCAAATTCGGTAGCTGTTTTAGTCGAACAATCCGTTCACCAGATTGACTGCATCGTCATTTTTCTGATTGATGATTTTGGCATACACCTGCGTCATTTTCACATCAGCATGGCCGAGTAATTTCGAAGTGGTGTAGAGGTCTGCTCCGAGCGTCAGCATCATCGTTGCGAACGTGTGCCTGCTCGTGTGAAATGAAAACCGCTTATCTATTCCAGCCGCTTTCGCCCAAGGTTTGAGAAGCGTGTTTATCATCGTTGGGCTCGGCAAATCGAATACATGATCTTCCGATGTCTTCTCACCACGTTCCGGCATCCATTTCAACGCTTCGGGAGAAAGAGGCAGATAAATCGGCTCTTTGGTCTTCTGCATGGATACAGACAAACGGTATTGTCCTCTATCGACGAAGACATCTTTCCACTTCAAACTGATGATATCGCTTATCCGCAGTCCGCAGAAGCAGGAGAACAAATAAGCCTGTTTTACGGCATCATTTTTCATCGGAGTAGCAATCAATGCCCGCACCTCTTCAATAGTCATATACGACCGTTTACTCTCCGGCAGACGGATTTTATCCGAATTGTTGATCTTCGTAAAAGGATTGACTTTTATAATTTCCGCTCGCACGGCTGCATTCAAAGCTCCGTTCAGAATGCGGTAATAGGTGTGTAGTGTAAAATTAGATACTTGTTTGCCCTTAGGTCGATATTCAGTCAATAAATAATCGATATACTCTTGGCAGAACGCCTTGTCGATTTGATCCATCGTTACCCGTTCTCCGGCATAATCTTCCAAGATGCGGATAGTAACTTGGATTTGGTTCCCATCTTTCTTTCCTCGCTTCGCCTGATTCTCTTTGTAGGTTTCCATCCAGTCCAGAAGAAAAACCTTTTCACGGGTTTCGATACCCGCTTCGCCGTTGGTAAGTTGAATGATCCGTTTCGATTTGATGGCATTGGCTGCGGCCATAGTCGTTTGATTCCGCACACGGGCATTGTTATCCGTTTCGGGGATAAGATACATCTTCAGATACTCATACGTCCGTTTACCGTCCCGATAGATATCCAAATACAGACTTTTGTTTCCATTGGCCAACTCTTTCATCCGAAGACGGATAGGTTCTTTGACTTTTGCGGGCTTCTTTACTCGTGGCATAGTTCCTCCTTGCTTTACTCGTTATTCCTGCCACAAAGATAGAAAGAATAATCCGAATTAAGGAACAAATAAGAAACAAAAATGTACCAAAAAAGAACCAACCTTCTGCAAGCATAGAAAACAAGTGAAGATATAAATGCAAGATAAATACTTATTATACAGATTGTTTATTTTCAATTGATTGGTTTTTGTTTTCTATCCCAATCTATACTATATAAATCTGGAAAATTTCAAAAATTGTAAAGGCTATTGCGTGAGGCTTATGCTATACCCTATAGCGTGAGCCCATGCGTATCTTTACAATGGGTTTACCAGACCCTCAGCTTTGGATTCTGCATGGGTTTCATGCTTTTAATTTATATAAGCTGAGGTATGGCAAAAGTACAGATTATCATGCCCGTCACATTGGACGGATTTTTACCGGACAAAAATGAAGAACTGATGGAATGGCTCAGGACAGACCGGAACGGCTTCCCTTATTGGGAAGAGCGGGCTACATTCAACATGTTTCCGCATTACGGTATGCTTGACTTGATGGATGCAAAAGAGAGACGAGACAATAACTGTACCTTCTTTATGAAAGTACAGGACGAAAAAAGTGCCGAATATGCTGGTGGAGTATTTCTCTTCCGACTCGCAGATGAACTGGTCATTTACTTGCTTCCAATATCATACAAAAGTGGGAAAAACATAACTGGAAAGATTCAATTCGGACAATGGACTTTGCGTGAGTCCAAAACATTCCGAAACAATATATGCAGACTAGTATACCGTCTTAAAGAATAAAGATTACTTCAGACCAAGTTTCTTCATTTTCTTGTATAGGGCTGTACGACTGCAACCGAGTTCCGCTGCTGTCTTGCTGACATTACCATAATTTTTATCAAGCAGATTTCGTATCCTTTCCTTTTCCTGAATGATACGAATATCCGGATTATCATTACAATCTACATTTTCCAGTCCCAAATCACAGACATCCAATAATGCATTATCTGCAACAATTACTGCACGTTTGATTTTTGCGTTTAATTCCCGTACATTACCCGGCCAGTCATACCCCAACATACATGCTTTCGCTTCTTCGGTAAATCCCTCATTCTTGATACGTATTCTACCGGAATGTTCTTTTCTGAAGAACTCGGCAAGCGGGAGAATATCGTCTTTACATTCTTTAAGTGCTAGCTGCAAAATTTCCAATTCAGCAAGACGATAATACAAGTCCTCGCGAAAGCGACCTTCCTCTACCGCTTTTTTCATATCCTCATTGGTAGCAGAAATAATACGTACATCCGTACGTTTCACCTTATCACTTCCTACCGGGTTAAACTCTTTCTCCTGAAGAACACGCAGAAGAAGAATCTGCATGGAATACGGCATATTACCGATTTCATCCAGAAATAAGGTTCCTCCATTAGCGGTTTCAAAATGCCCTTTCCTATCAGCAACAGCTCCTGTAAAAGCTCCTTTGACTGCACCAAAAAATTCAGAAGCCTGCAAATCGTTAGGTATGCTTCCACAATTAACGGCAACAAAAGGCTTCTCACGTCTGTCACTATAACGATGTATCATCTGGGCTATCACTTCCTTACCGCTTCCGCTCGGACCAAGTATTAGGACTGAAAGTTCCGAAGGTGCCACACGACGAGCCAGTGAAGCGGCTTTTCTGGCAGCTTCACTGGTACGTTCAACAAAAGAACGCTCTTTACGTACAATAACAGGCTGTTTAAGTATACTATGTACTAATTCTATCAGTTGCTCTTGATAAACAGGCTTTTGCAAATAATCCTTAGCACCGAGTTTGATAGCACGGACTGCATCCGTAATACAGGCATAATCTGTCATGACAATAAATGGAACTTCCATCTTAGAACGTATCATCCATTCCAGAAGGCTGATACCGTCACCTTCCGGCAGGCGCACGTCTCCCAATACCAGACTGATTTCGTTTTTCTTCAGGATACTACGTGCACCGGGTTCATCTATAGCTGTCAAAACTTCGTAACCGGCTTTATGCAGCCATTTTTCAATCATGCCACTAAGTATCATATTGTCTTCAACAATCAGAATTTTCATATTTTTTCAGTTCATTTTTTGTTTCTTCTATTAATTTTTTAAGCCACTCCATAATCTGTATTGCATGTTCATGAACAGTTTCGTTTTGGCTATCACTGTCGTGCAATATTCTTTGAAAATCACGTAAAATATTATCTTTCTCGAGCATCTCCCATACAGGCATCATCCGGTGTATTATTTTTCTCATGGTCTTACGGTCGGTTATCCTGTCAGCAAATTCCATCTCCTCCAGTTCTTTTTCAGATTCCATAACGACTAGAGAAAGCATGTGACAATAATCATCCGTATTCTCCAATAAACTGGAAAAATCAAAATTTCCGGAAACTGAAGCTTGTCTCTGAGATATGACTGTAGATAAAAAAGCAAGCAATCCGTGGATATTGAAAGGCTTATGAATACAGCCTGCAAATCCTTCTTTTTCATAGATTCCGGAATTGCCGTCACCACGGGCAGTCATAACTGCAACAGGAATAGTTCTTGAATTGCCGATGTCCGAATTGCGGAGCAGTCTTAACAAACCGAATCCGTCTGTATCGGGCATTTGTACATCTGTCAAGACCAAATCGTATTCAGAATTTTCAAGAGCGGTTACTACTTCACGTACATTCATACAGGTTTTACAGGATATACCTTTGCGCCCGAGCATATCTTCCGCTATTTTCAGTTGTATAGGATCATCGTCCACTACAAGAACATTCTTAGGCAATATGGTTGTTGCATTATGATCCGGGGTGTCTTCATCAACTAATTCATCAGTTTCAGGCAAAGGAAGTTCCAGTCTGAACACACTTCCTTTACCGAGTGCACTTTCCACATCCATTTTTCCTTCCAAAACTTTAATTAATCCTTTGGTAAGGAAAAGCCCTAAACCAAAACCTTCAGAATTGACATTCTGTGCGGCACGCTCAAATGGAGCAAATATTCTTTTCAGTGTTTCCTCATCCATACCGATACCTGTATCCCTGATTTCAATCCGAAGTTTCCCTTCTGAATATTCTGAATGGAAATTGACGTTTCCTCTGGAAGTAAACTTAATAGCGTTTGTAAGCAGATTGGCCAGAACCTGTTCGAGTTTGTCTGCATCACCTTTTACTATTACATTTGATACGCTATGTACAGAATATAAAATCAGACCTTTAGAAGTCGCTTTACGAGAAAACTCATCTGAAATTCGCTTTAAAAAACGGTTGAGATAAAATGGTATATCATTATGTAAATCTCCTGCTTCATTGATACGGTAAGCATCCATCAGATTGTTGACCAAATGCAGGACGTGTTGGCAAGAATGACGGATGTCATCTAAATATATTTCACGCTTTTTCTTCTCTCGCGTTTCTGAGACCAAATCGGCACAGTTATGGATATTACCAAGCGGACCTCGAATATCATGTGAAACGGTAAGAATGATTTTCTTACGCATCTCAAGTAAATTCTCATTTTCGCTGATCACCTGCCTTAATTTCAATTTTATCTTATCTTCATTACGTAAATCAGAACGAATAATTAAAAAGAAAATAATAAGTATAACTACAGCAATAGAAACTACAGCAATAAACTGATAAAAAGAACTTTGCCGAGCTTCAGAAAGTCTAATGTTACGTTCGGTAAAGGATTTTTGAATTTGACAATCCCAAAAAGAGACAAAGTCATATAATTTATTATTTAATAACTTGTTCTGTAAACGCAAACTATCCGTGTATGTTTCCACTTGAGCATTTTGTTTATCAATCTCAAATATTAGCTTGTCATTAAATGTACGTAATTCATTTGTATAATATGGAATCTGAACAATCTCTTTTTTCCCAAACAAACCGGCAATTCCTTTCTTTTTCTGACTTATTGTTTTCATCCGGACTGTCTCTTTTGCTATAACTGGCAGTTTATTAGCAAAAATGCTGTCTGACTTTTCCCTACTTTTTACAGTGTTCATTATATACCCTAAGTTTATTTCTTTTTTATACAACAAATCACATAAAGAATCTATCTGATGAGGAAGGACAAATCCGCTACATTTAACCTTCATATCCTGTAAAAGACTATCTACAGAAAGACGATATTGATGATAAATATTAAAATCAGAATTATCCCATGAAATGACTGATTCTCCTTTAGTACAAAGACGTATTATCGCAAAATGAACATCATCAATACTTCTTCTGACTGTATTGATCGATTTTAATATCCTCTCTGATTCACGGACTTTAGCTCTCTCTACAAATATAATTGAAACAAGTCCACAAGTTAAAATGAGAAGACATAAATAGTTTAATAATATTTTCTTATGCAAAGACAAACTATTCTTTCTAAAAGTAAAGAGACCTTTATATGTTTTCATATTTATCTTCTAAGTACAACATTCTCTATCATCACAATATTCATTGGGAAGTTCACACTCAATAGTACAATGACTTATACCATTGTTGGCAAATATTTTTTTCAGATTCTGTTTAACATCATGCATTACATTCATACTATTAATTACAATGTGAAGCGTTGCCGCATTTTCTGTTGTACTTATAGGCCATATATGTAAATGATGCCACTCCAAAATATAATCCATATTATTTATTTCGCTCTTTATATGTTCTATATTCACATTCTCTGGGATTGCATCCATTGACATGAACAGACTTTCTTTTAATAAACTGATTGTTGAGAACATAATAACACTGGCTATCAATATGCTGATGACAGGATCTATCCACATCCAGCCTTTAATACTGATTATAATACCTGAAATAACAACTCCGACTGATACTACCGTATCTGCCAACATGTGCAAGAAAGCTCCACGCATATTCAAGTCATGCTTTCTCTGTCCCATAAGCAATATCGTCGTCAATCCATTAATGATAATTCCAGCTGCGGCAGTCCAACTTACAGCGACTCCTGATACCGGAACTGAATTCTTAAATCTGTATATACTTTCTATAACTATAGCTCCTACAGCTACTAACAGAATGACACTATTCAATAAGGATATAAGAACTGTCGCTTTTTTGTAACCATAAGTAAAATGGGCATTACCATGTATTTTAACAATACGTACAGCAAGTAATGCAAGAAGAAGGCTGAACACATCACTCATGTTATGTCCGGCATCCGATAAGAGGCCTACAGAATTATATACACCCCCCATAATAGCCTCAAATATGACAAAAACAAGATTCAAGACTACACAAAACAATATAATATTGTTGATTGTAGCTGGGACATGGTTATGATGACCATGTCCCGAACAATGTATATGATGATAAATTTCCATAATTATTCTTTTTTCATTTGTAACTCTATCATGCGTTTAAAATATCCTTCTTTTCGGATAAGTTCATCAGGAGTGCCTATATCTGTTACCATACCGTCTTTCAATACCACAATTCTATCCGCATTGGCAATAGTTCTCATACGATGGGCAATAATGAGGACCGTCTTGTCACGCACAAGTTCTGAAATCGCCGTTTGTATTTTAGTTTCGTTTTCAACATCAAGTGATGCCGTAGCTTCATCCAATAGAACGATAGGAGCATCCTTAAGTAAAGCACGGGCTATAGAAATACGCTGACGTTCACCTCCGGAAAGTGTATTTCCATTTTCTCCGATAATAGTACGGTATCCGTCAGGCATCCTGGTTACGAATTCATCACATTGTGCCAAATGTGCCACACGCAAGACTTCTTCATCCGTTGCATCACGGCGACCGATACGAATATTATCCATAACAGATGCATTGAATAAAACCACATCCTGAAAGACTACAGAGAAATAACGTAGTAGAGTTTCCGGCTCTATCTTGCTGATGTCAATTCCACCAAGAGTGATTGCCCCCTGTCCTATGTCCCAAAAACGCGCGGAAAGTTTAGCGGCTGTACTTTTACCGCTCCCAGAAGGACCTACCAATGCTGTAATTTCCCCCTGACGAGCAATAAAACTCACGTCATGCAATACTTGCTTGCCCGTTTCGTAAGCAAAATCTACATGATTGAACACTATGTCAAAATTTTCAGGCGTGAACTCTGTTGTTCCATGCTGAACAGGCATGTCCTGCATCTCGCGCATACGTCGAATACGTACATCAAGATAAGAAAGGGCAGCAAGGTTGTTCATCACCTCATCTATAGGAGCGTAAACCCGGGAACCAAGGACAAGAAAGATAAGATAAACAAAAAGATCAAGCCTGCCTGTTGAAAGCATATCAGCTCCAACTATGATAACAGAAGCTATGCCTAACTTAAGCAAACTTTGAGCTCCATGCACCAATACGCCAAGCAACAGTTCATTACGGGTCAGTGCCTGTTCGTAGGAGTCAATCTTGTTGGTAAGGGTCTGGCGGTAGTTTGTCTCTTGATTATATGCTTTTATTTCTTGTATATTGTCCAATCCTCCCTGAATAGCTTCACTTACTGCCCGTTTGTTCTGATAATTCTCACGATTACCCATTCTCATTTTTCGTTGAGAAAATATAAGTAACGCCATTGCTACCGGAACTACCCAGAAAAGAGCCAAGGCTAACTGCCAGTTATAGAAAAACATGCCGATTGAAATTAACAAGATTGCAATTAGAGAAGCAAAAAGCTGTGGAACAGCATGTGAAAAAGTATGTTCCATGTCCGTACAGTCATCCATAATGGTAGCTGTAAGGTCTGAAAGATTCTTCTCTCCGAAAAAAGCCAATGGCAATATACGTAACTTCTCTGCCAATGACACTCGGCGTATTGCACTTTCGTCATAGACCGAAGTAAAAGTACTGTTATACTGGAAAAAGCCTATCACATACATTACTCCCATAAAACCTAAGCCAAGCAATCCATAGTAAAATAACCCATGAACAGGTGACGTTTCGGAAACAAGCAAAGGTTTCAGCCAATCATCCAAAAACAGGAAAACATAACCAGCTGGCAGCATCAGTGCCAGATCCAACAGTGTAGTAAACAGTACACCTCTCAGAAAATCTTTAGCTCCCTGGTATGACAGGGCAAAGCGTCGTTGTATGGTTTTAATCATGATTATTATCCTCCTTTCTGCTAATAGTCCAGCTTGCGGAACGGTTATATTCATTCCACATTGCCGCATAAATTCCCTTCTTTGCCAAGAACTCCTGATGAGTTCCTTCTTCTACTATTTTCCCATTATCTACTACAAGAATACGGTCAGCATCAACTACAGTTGACAAGCGGTGAGCAATCTTCAGAACAGTTTTTCCACGAGTCAATTCTTTCAGAGCATGTTTAATAAGTACCTCATTCTCCGGATCGGCAAAAGCCGTAGCTTCATCAAGTACCACAATAGGCGCATCTTTAAGAATGGCACGTGCCAGTACAATACGCTGCTGTTCACCACCAGACAAGTAAGTACCTTCAGCCCCAATTTTTGTTTGCAATCCATCCGGCAAACGGTCTATAATTTCCCTGCACTGTGCCGCATCAATCGCACGGTTTACTTCTTCTTTTGTAGCATTTGATTTGCCGTAAATGAGATTTTCCCATAAGGTCGTTTTAAAAAGATGAGCCTGCTGGAAAACAAAGGCAATACTGTCCATAAATGACTCTTTAGAAATATCTCGTACATCTACACCGCCTATACTAATCCGACCTTCCTGCGCATCCCAGAAGCGTGGAAGCAGACGGGCTATTGTCGTTTTTCCACTGCCGGAAGCCCCCACAAGAGCATAAGTCTGACCTTGGGGAAGTTTAAAACTGATGTTGTCTATGACCTTTTGTCCGGTACCCGGATAAGAAAAAGAAACATGTTCGAACATTATATCAAAACGTTTGGGCTTTTGTGAATTAACCGCTTCTTTCAGCACTTCATAATTCAGTAGATCTTCCAACCTGTTTATCGCTTCTCCTGCTTGCCCCGTAGCTTGTTGGAGATACATGCTTTTCATAATACTTTGTGAAAAAAGAGGTGTAAGCAGAATAAAGAGGAAGAAATCTACTAGTACTGATACAGGCTCATCTCCACGCCCTATCATCAGTATGGAAACAGGAGCCAGAAAGAAGGCAAAGCCATTGATAATTACCGTATAGAATGTCATAGGATGACACCACATACGTGTGTATGCAGTTACCATTCTATTATAATTCATAATACTAAGATGAAAATTCTTAAAAGAATAAATGGTCTGTTGAAAGACTTTTACTACAGGAATACCACGCACATATTCGACAGCCTCCGTATTCATTTCTTCCAGCGCAGTCATGTATTTACTCATGAATTCCCGTCCATTTCCGTTCATCATGTAAGTCATTAAGCCCATCGCTACCAGTACGGGGACAAGACAGGCCAATCCCAACTGCCAGTCAAAAGCAAAAATAAGTACCGTAGTCAACAGAGGCATCAATACCGTAGCCGCCAGATCAGGTAACTGGTGTGCCAGAAAAGTATGTGTAATACTGGCATTGTCATCAATAATCTTACGGATACGTCCGGATGTATTTTGATCAAAAAAACCGAGCGGCATAGCTACTACACGTTTCATCGCATCACGCCGGATATTGCTTTCCACACGAAAAGCAGCCAGATGTGAAGCCATCAATGCAGCAAAATAAAGTAAAACACCTCCCACGGCCAAACCAGCTGCCCACCAGGCATAAACCATCATATCCGTATTGCAAGTAGTTTCCGGTACAAGTAATTCTTTTACAATAAGCCATATCAATATGTACGGCACCAATCCTGCCAACGCACTAAGAGCCGACAGAATGAGGGACAAAGGAAAAAGAATCCGTCGCTGTCCCATATAACCCTGTAATTTTTTTAAAGTTCCCATTATTATATTATTTTCTCGCAACTATACATATATTCTCTTTCTTTTTATCTGCTTTTACTTCATTAAATCCAACAGACAATAAACAAGACTCCATTTCTTCAATGGTATGTATATTCATCCCATCAATAAGATCTGTCCACATGGTATTTGTCGGGTCAGCCATTTCATTGCATATCATGAAAAATCCACCAGGTTTCAATACCCGGATTACTTCTCTGAAAGCAACGGATAAATCCCCCCAAAAATAAACAGTCTCGAATGCTGTAACAAGATCGAACGTCATGTCTGAATAAGGAAGTAAATCAGCCCGTCCCTCATCTATAAAACAATGCCTTCCTAACATTCGACGGTTTTTATTCCGTGCAAAAACAACACTTTCATTAGAAGCATCCAATCCATAAACTATACCATCAGGACAGCGACGAAGTATTTCAGCAATGTTAGCTCCGCCCCCACAACCGATATCAAGCACTACCCAGTTTGCCTGCCATTCAAGATGTGACATCCCCCATTCAGCAAGCCGTGCATGACCACGGTTCATGCCGAATAACATCATTTTTCCTAAAAAACCTTGTGGTTTCTGAGTATTCTGTAATATCTTTTTAAATAAGGATTTATTTTTCATATGCTGTCTAAGTTTATTTATACTATTCTATATCCCAACATAGAACTGAATTTAAAACATAACCAAGGTATCCGCCCCAATACATAGCCAAAGAAAAATCCCCAGCGTGAACGGAAAAACTTCATATAATTGGCTTGCTCAATAAGTTGCAATTCTGGTATCCATTTTTCAATGACATGTCCGTCATCCAGACCAAAACGAACCTGAACTTTATGTTCACGAAGTGAATCCGGCCTTACTCCATGGCGGCTCATCATAGTACCGCATACGTCAAACCACAATTCTCCACCCTCAAAGCGTCCTGAAACATTACGCAGAAAAGTACGCACCTGTTTTTCATAAAAGTACATCAGTACCCCCTCTACGATAAAAATAAACTCACTATTTGGATGTAACACCTTCAATTCATCCATCCAATCTGTATCTAACAATGAAGCTGCAATATAGTGTTCATTGTTCGCTTCCGGCATCAACTTGCGACGAAGTTCAATAACTTCAGGTAAGTCCAATTCGTAAAAAACTGTATTATCGTAAATTCCAATACGTTTTGCACGCGTATCAAGTCCACACCCCACATTTACAACCACAGGATTAATATGCGTTTTTACAAAAGATCGTACGGCATTGTCAAAATACCATCCACGTACCACACATCCGATTTCGCTGAGTTTTGCTCCCTCAAATACTGCATAATTATAATCTATACTTTCAACCAGTTGCTCTGCCATTAAATCTTTTAATATGGCATCTCTACGTTTGCTTTCCTTAGCCCGCATATATAACGGAATAAGTAAAGTTTCAGCTACTACATTTTTAAATTCATGTTTCTGTTTCATTATCTCATTATTTAGATTATCCAAAAAAGAACAATATTCAATTTTGTTCAAAAAAAAGAGGACTCATTTAATGAGTCCTCTTTTTTTATTAAATATATTTTCTTTTTATATTTCATGTCACTGTATTTCTTTTTTGCAAAAATACCATTCATACATATATATTACAATACCTAAAAATAATGATTTTTTCATCTAACCATGTAATTAATAATAGATTTGCATATTAAGAAAAAAAAGTTCTTTTCCGTCATGGCAATTTTCTACCTGAATCTTATCCTCACGTGATAACCATCCGATTGCTGCACATAACTCACGATCACTCATACCTAAAGTCTCTTTAAGACTCTCATAATTCCATTTACTACCGTCTGATAGAACGCGCCACAAAATACCGGCGTTTTTCCCAATTCTGTTTTTTATCCATCTTCTTTATTATTTAATTAAACTTGTCACAAACTTTTCACATTTCCAATAATTTCTTCCAACCGGAAATTTCAAATCTAATATATTCATTGACTATTTTCTCCATACTGCTATATTCTACTCCGTGCATAAGCAATTCTTCAATGAGAGTAAACATCCAGACACAGTGCAGGTGTATAAAGAAATCTGAAATGTCAATGTTTATTTCAGGATGTAAAATCTTCTGCTTTTCAAAATAACTTCTTACAAAAAAAGTGGATTTCTCCGTGAACTCTTCCTTGAAGTTCTGGAGCGAGGAACCATTCGCTTTAAAAAAGAGTATGGAAATCTCTTCGCCATGCTTATTTATTATTTTAAGATATTCAGAAACAGTATAAAGAAGATATTTTTCTGACTGCATTTCCATAATATCTTTACCCTCATATCCATGATGCTCTTCAAGCATCCGCTCAAAAGAACTGACTGCAGGTTGTACAATATGGCAAAACAACTCGTCTTTACTTCTGAAATAATTATATATGTTACTTAGACCGACCTGTGCCTCTGACGCTATTTCACGCATGGATACACTGGAGTAGTCTTTAGCTTTGAAAAGTTTGAGTGCGGCATTCGTGATATTCCTTTTTATATGATTCTTTGAAATCTGCATTACAATCCTTTCCAATAAAATTTCAATATAATGTGTTTCTATACATCACAGTACAAGCAAACTTACCGCCATGACAGCCATGCCAAGTACGACCCCTGCAACACCACAATGATGGTGGCCGTATTTTTCAGTTCCCGGGAGCAATTCATCAAAGGAGATATAAACCATTATTCCGGATATGAAAGCGAGTATAAGCGCATTCAAGGAATCGGTCCATATTGATGCAAGAAACAGATACCCCAACAAAGCCCCTACAGGCTCTGCCATTCCGGAGAGGAACGAATATATAAAAGCTTTCTTTTTGCTACCTGTGGCATGATATATAGGAACTGAAACTGCAATTCCTTCAGGAATATTATGTATGGCAATAGCCAGAACTATTGGCAAAGCTATATCAATACTTGTAAGTGCTGAAGCAAATGTAGCAAGTCCTTCAGGAAAATTATGTATGCCAATAGCAAAAGCCATCATTATACCTGTCCGTTTCAGCCGATTTCCTTTCGACCTTTCCGAAACAAGGTGCATCTCATGAGGATTCTCATCTTCTGGAACCAAGCGGTCTATAAGAGCAATAATAGCAATTCCAGAAAAAAAAGAAAGAAGCATATAGATGTAAGATGTGCGCTCGGTATAAAGTTCGGAAAGTAAAGATACCGACTCCGGCATAAGTTCCATAAAGGAAACATAAATCATGACACCGGCGGAAAGTCCCAAAGAGGCTGAAAGGAAACGGCTGTCAGTGTGTTTGGCAAGAAAGGCGATCAGACTGCCTATGCCGGTTGCAAGACCGGCAATTAGGGTCAGTCCAAACGCTAGAAACAGATCATGACTGTTTTCCATAAATCACTTCTTCTTTTTTAATAGCTCAACTTCAGACCTGCATATACAGACCTAGGCATTCCCGGACCATAAATATAGCCGGAATCACGTTCTGCGCCTTTATCAAAATCGCTCTGGTATGCATTGAAAATATTCTGTACTCCGGCATTAACCTGTAAAGTAATGCTCTTATAAAGTTTGAAGTCATAAGCGGCTTTAAAACCCATATCAAAAAAATCAGGAGTTTTTTCTGTTCTGTTTTCCTTGATATATCCTTTATGATGCTCCACCAGCATATTTCCGGTATAAGTTCCTGAAAGTGCCAGGGTAAGAGATTGCAACGGATTGTATGTCATGGTAAAATATCCGTAGCCATCCGGTGTACGGAACATACGTTTCTCCAATGGAATATTCGGATCATCATCACTCCAAGAGCGGGCTTCCTTATACTCTGCCTTTTGTAGAGTAAATCCTGCCTGAAATTGCCAAACGTTGCGCCAGGCAAGTTTGCCCTCCAATGTGCATCCGCACACATAGGCTCCCTTTTCATTTCCACGTTCGTTTATGATGACCCCATTCTGATCCTTGCCTATTTCCGTAAGAGCGAACACATCCGATATGTTTGTATAGAAGCCTTCAAGCAACAGGTTACCTTGCCAGTCTCCCCAATTATGATACATATCCGCAGAAAGACTGATGCTCTGTGATTTTTCCTCTTTCAAATCTTCTGCTAATTGTATCATAGAAACAGTACCTCCCACATTGTCAATATGCAAATCCTCGTCAAAAGCCTGAGGGGCACGGAACCCGAATGAATAGCTGGCACGAAGGCTGATATCTTCCGTAGGATTGAAGCGCAGATTGGCACGGGGGCTGAATACAGGTTTGTCAAGCATACTGTGCTTGTCAAGACGTCCACCGACAAGTAAACTCCATTTCTCGTTTTTCCATTCATTCTGAAGGAATGCACTGATGGTTCGAACTTTCTGATCAATATAACGTTCACGCCCCCACATGTTGTCTTTCAGATTATCCTGGTTATATTCCGATCCCAATGTCAGTGTAGCCGGCATAAAAAGGCAACGGTCAAAATTATAGCTATACTGTGCTCCCGCTACCCAGGTCATGTCCGTTGTATTACCATACGACTTGAGTTTCTCTTCCAGGTCTTCACCACCACCATAGTAGCTGTCACGGTCAATATGCTGCGCCGACGTATAAATACCAAGTCTGTGTCTCTCATCCGGAGAAAACATGTCAAATTTTACCCCTCCGGTGTTGATACTGTGCTGTAACTGTTCTGCAATGAGAGACTCATGAGCTGGTCGGTCAAGGCGGTCACCTCCTCTTCTGAATTCCTGCATATGATGATATTCAACTGTAATCTTGGAATAGTCTCCCGTCTTTATATAGGAACGCAGTCCCACTGTTTGATTTTTCAATTCCGGCAATTCGGTAAATCCGTCACCATCATGGTCATATCCCGCACGTTCACGATTCTGCCCGAATACGGCCAGACCAAGTTTTTGGTTATCTGAAACAAGAGAAGCGTTTAAGGTCGTATTATTTTCAAAAACTGAAGCATCCCCTATACCTGTCAAAGTATGTGAGAACTGCGCCGAGTTACGCGAAGGTTCTTTCGTAATGATATTGATTGTTCCGGCAATGGCGGACGACCCGAACAATGCGGAGCCTCCACCTCTCATCACTTCCACACGGTCTATCATATTGGCCGGAATCTGTTCAAGTCCGTAAACTCCGGCAAGGGCACTGAATATAGGACGTGAGTCAATAAGAATCTGTGTATATGGACCGTCAAGACCATTGATTCGTACCTGCTGATAACCACAATTCTGACAATTGTTTTCCACACGGACTCCTGGCTGGAAATTCAAGCCCTGAGCAAGACAGGTGGAATTCGTATTTTCAAAGGTCTTCATAGGAAGAACATTGACAAGAGTAGGTGCCATACGACGTGTTGTCTCGTTACGGTTGGCAGAAACAACCACACCATCAAGAGCCACCCTGTCTTCCTCTATCTCAAAATTCAGTTCCAGCGTTTTTCCTTTTACAAGATTTACGGTTCTCGTTTCTGTCCGGTAACCGACAGACCTTACTTCCAAGGTAAATGTCCCTTCCGGTAAATTCTTAAGGAAATAATGCCCGGTATCGTCTGTTGTAGTCCCTATCGTAGTTCCTTTTACCAGAATTGTCACATAAGACAAATGTTCTTTAGTATCCTTATCCGTTACATGTCCTATGACATTGGCATCTGTATCTTTCAGTTCAAAAGCAAAAGAATATCCTGGGAACAATGCAAGAATTGCTCCCAATAAAAATATATAAACCGTTTTCATTTTCCGTTTCTATTTGATAATTTATAATTAAAAAAAATGCAAAGTTATTCGTATTAGAATCGGAAAAAAGGAGGTGCTCTGGCACTGACATCCGCTACCGGACATACAGGAAGTACACTGGCACAAGCAAAAATAATGGTATATAAAGGAATAAGCCATAAAGGCAAATCAATACCAGATTGAGTGTCTCCTGAAGTTTGTAGCAGAGAAAGGTAAAAAATAGTCTCAAATTGTGCCTGAGTATGGGTATGTTCAGTGTTATAAGGGTGAGAGTGCACCACAACAACCCCATTCACCACATGGGAATGGGTGAACAGTGTTATGCCGCACCAGTAAAGAGCGAACAGAATCAAAAGAGAGACTCCTGCTATTCTATTTTTTTTCAACCTGTTTACAAACATAAATGAACGGAATTATTTCCCCAGACAAATGTAGATATGTTCATTAAAAAAAGCAATACCTATTTTATAGTAAAAAGATTAAATGAGTTCTTATTACCTATATTATTCTTTACCTACAAAATTCTTTTTCTTTCTTATTACAAATCCTGTATATATACACCACATGGCAGCCAGTCCGGCAAAGAAAATATAAACCAAAGTTCCTTTACCGAGCAAGGTATAAATCCGTCCTGTATGTATTTCCAGAGCAAGATTCCATAAAGACATCGGAAGTGTGGAAAATTTTTCCGGCATAGGCACAGAATCTGTGCCTTTCTCATACTCTACTATTATAAAAGGAACAGGTCTAATACCGGAAATACAGCCTGATACTGCCCGTTTCCCGAAAGGCGGTCCTGACACCTCATGCACCTCATCACCGCTAAAGAAATCAAGCACCTTTCCATCGGTCCTGCCCCATACAAACATGCCACTGAATGAACCTGCCAGCCATCTTCCCTCACCGTCTTTCTGCCATACATTCAGTCCCATGACACTTACCGGAGGAGTCTTTTCTTCCTTTACAGGAACGGCATCCAGCGAAGACAGCGAATAGAAGCCTTCGGAGGTCGAAAGAAGCCAGTCACCACATTCCCTGTCATAACGCGTCATCCGCAACCTGTCATTCCAGGCATTGTTTTCATCCAGCATGGACCCGGGCACCGGGGGTACTTTCCCATAGACTAATGCGATAAGTACAGGAGGACGCAGACACCATCCGGTAAAGGCAACCCACATAAGCAGAAGGAAAGTATAACGTCCCACCGTATCATGCCAGTTTAAGGATTCTTTCAGCAAAGATGTACAGGCTGACACATTTCTTCCTTTCTCTCTTAAGCGACGGATAACCCCGGGAAGCTGCCAATACAGCACTCCTGAAATACAAAGTATGATAATAACCACAGCCACACCGTCCATCAGGAGTTTCCCGAATGTACCGAACAGTTCGCCGCTATGCAAAAGCCATACAGTGCGGAAAAGAGAAACCTTTCCATCATAATCTGCAGGAGCTTTTATTTCAACCTTCCTGAAACCATGATAGGGAAATGTAGATATATAAAGATAAGAACGGCCTGTCACCACCAGCGTATCTCCAGCCAATGTCAGGTCGGACAACCGCTCCTCCTGCCGGTCCGGCAAACAGATTTCCTCCCACTTTTTCCCGTCTCTTCTGTAAAGTGCGAACGGACTGACAGCAAACAAGGTTTTATCCGCAGTCTGCACAACGGTTCTGATGTTACGTCGGTCAGTACCGGAAGGCAGGCCGTCATTAAAATCCAGAACAGTACTCATAACCGAATCCGTCATCCAGATACCGTTACTTCCATACAAGAGAATGGAGTCTGCATGAGCGTACCGTAATGAACCACGCAGCAGCCCGTTGTTCCATCTGTCGAAACGATAGCTTGAAGGAAGCCACTTCCTGCTCACGTCCACATCCGATACGGCCTCCCTGTGATTCAGCACAATACCGCTTATACAGAACATAAACATGAAAAAGGTAAAAATCAGTCCGAACCATTTATGATGCTTTATCCATGTACTCCGTCTCATACCCTGCGCATCATTTTACGATATGTCACATAAAGTCCCGCCACGGCAAAAGAGCCGCCTATCAGAATTATTTGGAGTATATGCTCCCCAGGAGCATTCCATAAAGCAGGAAGAAGGCTGATACGGTCGAACACTTCCACGGCTATCCAGAAGATGATGACCGTAGCGAAGCCATAACGCAGACTCATGCCCCATGAAGAATAACGCAGCAGACGGGCAAACATGAACAGCGAACCTATAAGCCCCAGCATCCCCACAAGCAATGTCACCGGATGACGGTCGCCCAGGAAACGCTCGTCATAACAGAACATAAGTGTGAGGTAACACGTCCACAACATCGTAATCACTTCCATAAATGCCACAATGCTGGTATGTCGCGTCATGGGCCGTGCCGCAATTTCCTTCTTGTGTTTGCCGAAGAACAGACGCTGCCACCAATTCAGGAAGTTACATCCATTGGCCGTACAAAACAGGTACAGCATCATCACCATCGCCCAGAATCCGAAGGTAGCAGGCAGTATCAGATACTCCGGACGGCTGACAATCTCGCCAGTCACCGGGTCGAGCTGTGCCTGCGTGCCGAACCGTTCAGCATAATACATGAACAGGAAATCAATCGCTCCCATCCAGTAAAACATACCTCCGAACAGTCCTAACAGGCTCTGCCGCGCATCTCCCTTGATAAAGACACCCGCAATGACCAGTCCCAGTCCGAAAGCTCCCATTCCCATTCCCGCATAAAACTGTTCAACTCCCGTAGTGCCGTCTTTCAGCATACGGGCAAGAATATGCGTAAGGGGCATCGCTGCCAGTGTCACCGCAATGGACACGATCGCTTTGCCCCAATTCATTTGTTTTCTATTTAACCCTGTTGTCATATTAACCGACTTTTTATCCGACAGCAGCCGATTTCCTTGCGCCCTTATACCAGAGATAGAACGCTAAAGCCACAAACACTACCAGTATTATCACCATCTCCATTACATGGTTCAAAGGGTCTGTCCATATCTCGCTGAACAGGTCCATACGTCCCAACACCTCGATAGGTGTCCAGAAAACCACTACCGTTGCAATGGCCATACGGATATTGGCTCCCCACGAAGCGATGCGAAGCTGCTTGGCAAAGATAAAGAACGAACCTATCAGACAGCCCAAGCCTACCAAAAGTGTAACAGGATGATTTTCGCCTAAGAATACGTCGTCATAACAGAACATCAGCAGCAGGTACGATGCCCACAGAATCATCATCAGCTCCATGAAGGTAACGATGCTCGTGTGGCGTGTCATCGGGCGAGCGGCTATCTCGTTCTTCTTTCCCTTGAACAGCAGACGCTGCCACCAGTTGATGAAGTTGCATCCGTTGCGTGTGCTGAACAGATACATAATCATCACCATCATCCAGAATCCGAAAGAAGCCGGAAGTATAAGATATTCAGGACGGGTCACTATCTCTCCCGTCACAGGGTCGAGTTCCGGCTGTGTGCCGAAACTGTTGGCAAAATACATAAACAGGAATTCCACCCATCCCGTCCAGAACAGCAGACCGCCGAACAGTCCCCACAGAGTCTGGCGCGTATCTCCCTTGGCAAACACGCCTGCAATAACCATCAGCATACCCACGAATCCCATGGCAAAAGCCGAATAATGCAGTGTGGTCTCATCCAGGAAATGCTCCATCAGAATCATCACGGCATGGCCAAGCGGCATGGTGAACAATACCATCAGGAATGATGCGGTGGCTTTCCACCAATATTTTTTCTTTTCCATTTTTACTTCAGTTGTCTTTGTTTCCACTGTCTGTTCCATATTCCATTAATTTGCCTTTGATATACTTTTTATAAATAACCATTGCGATAATTGCCACAACCAATAATGCGGAATGCAGCATCGCTGTGAACTCCCATGAAGGAGCCTTCTCAGTATCTCCATATTTGGCGGACATCACGAAATGAGCGGCAGTTATTGCAATTACTGCAACCGTAATAAAAGGCCATTTCACCCACCTGCGGTTGCAGAAATTCAGAAAACGATAGAATGTCTTTTCCATAAGCATGCCTATTTCAGTTCATCGCAGTAATAACTGATTCTTCCTCTTTCGTCACCTATCTCCACATTGGCATCATACCAGCTGATAATCTGTATTTTGAAGTAACGCTGCCCGTCTGCAGTACGCACCACGTATGTGTGGAAAGACGGAGTATATACAGGAGGAGGTCCTGCAAACGTCATCGCCTCGGCCAGCAACGGATTGGCATTGGTATTCGTCCTTTGCGGTCCGTTATTCGGGTCGAACCAGGGGTTGGAATCAAAATCCAGCCCGTTCTCCACCAGGTAATGGTTCCAGTCGTTCTGCGACATGGTCACACTGACCTCACCATTATCAACCACCCATTCCAAATCCGACGGTAACTGCGAAACGCTTGTCCACTTATTGTATTCGCCATATCCCAAGTCGGCTGCACCTCCACTGCCTATACCACTGGTACCGCTGTTCGTTCTCAACACGTAGCCGCAAAAAGCCAAGTCCCAATCCGTGCGGTCGTACTGTTCGCCTTCCTTGATGTCCTTGTTCACCCCATAGGCATTGAACATTTCGCCGGTGCGCAGATTAAAATAAATCCAGTCATTCGTCACACCGGTGGAATAACCCGACTTGCGAGGCAGTGTCTTTCCGTTGAAAGGCTGTATGTCGTCATAGTCCACACAAGCGGTCATCGTCAGACACCCCAACAGAAAAGCCATTATTTTCAATTTCAAACCTTTCATTTCCTTTTCTTTAAAGAGTTAATCACATCATCAAGCATAAATTCCATCTGTACCCATCCGCGGGTTCCGGCTGTAGCCGGAACATTGAACATCGTAATCCCGGAACCCAGTGTTTTCGGCACATAGTTGAACAGATTGTCCACACCAAGAGTCAGCTTCACCTTGTTCCAGAAAGTCTGCGATACGGAGAGGTTGCACAGTACATATTGCGGAAGGTCGCAACGGAAATAGGCATCATAGCTCTTGTTGTCCTCTTCCACGAATACGCGATCCTGCACATCGAACTTCTTGCTTCCCATATACGATGCACTGAACACAGCGTTCAGACGGTAATTCTTCCGTGCATATTTATAATCCAGACTTGCAGTAGCAGCGTGTGGAGATGTGGTATTTACCTGTATGCCCTCGTTCTTGCTCACATTGACATAACTGTAAGTTCCGTTAAGAGTCATACAATCCAATACCCTCCAACGTAACAAAGCTTCAATACCCAACAGACGCTGCTTGCTCAGATTAGTATATTCAAAATTGTACTGCATATCATAAATACGCCACACTCCTTCAATCTTGTCGCGGAAATAGTTGCCGTATGCCGTACCTGACACGAACAGGCGGTCGTTCGAATATTCTGCACCGAGCGAAAAGTAATTGTTCTTCTCCGGCTGCATGTTCTCATTACCGCGAATCATGAACATTCCCAAATGGTCCCAGTTGAAGAAAAGTTCCTTAATACTGGGAGAACGGTAACCCATTGAATAGTTGGCGCGGATAGCCCACTGCTCATTGGGTGAATATTTTGCAGCCACTTTAGGCATAGCCATGAAACCGAACGCACGCGAGAAGTTAGTGCGCACTCCGGCAGACACCATCCATTGGGGATTGATGGTCCATTCGTCCTGCAAGAAATATTCCGTCTCTTTCAACGAACGGGTGGTCATTTGACGATTCACGAAACGGTCTGAGGTCAGATTATCGGTAATATGTTCCACACCGAATATCAGACTGTGTCCGTCGAAGTAGTCACTCGTCATGGTCAAACGGGGCTGCCAGATGCTGCTCTCGTAGTCTTTATTACGGGTATCGATGCGCTCATGGCGCTTGTATCGGTTGTAGAAGTCGGAGTGTATGCTCCCGGTCACGCTGAACCAATCTTTCACATGATAAGTCACCTTGGCTCCGGCATTCCATTCGTTCGCCTGACTGAACGTCATGTCCTGTATCAGGTCGTACGTGTTCATGAAGAATCCTCCTCCATATACCAAGACTGACAAATCTTTTATGGGGTCGTAATACACCTTCTGCGACATCGTGATGTGCTCCTTGCCTTCGATACCCATCGGCGGGCGGGCTGCGGTGCTGACCACCGTGATGTCGTGGGGAAGGAAGGGGTTGGCCTCCTGCGTATAGACTTTCTTGTCGTTCTCCGCCTGATACATATAGAACGCATCGGTGGAACTGTACCACACATCAGTCTGCGAGGTTACTTTGCCAGCATTGAATCCGGCTGATACCCAGCCTTGCAGGTTTGGGCGGTCGGCATTCTGCTCGAACATATACAGGAAGTCGCTTGGCTGCGGATTCTTGTAGTTGCGCTCGTTCATCTGCCCGTAGCGCACTCCGGCATCCACAGACAGCGGTTTGGAGGTCTTTTTGGTTATCAGGTTGATGACCGCCCCTGCCGCACGGCTTCCGTAGAGGGTGGAGCTGGCACCTTTCACTATCTCGATGCGGTCGATGGCATGGAGGTTGAAGCGTTCATAGTCTAGGTTGCCCGCCATGTCGCCCGTCATGCGCTCGCCGTCCATCAGGAACAGCACGTGCCGGGCATCCAGTCCCTGCATGGAGATTTCGTTGCCGAAGCCCACTTTCTGTATGTTCAGTCCCGGAGTTTCCTGCTGGAGTGCCTGTTGCAGGTTGCTGTATCCGGCATCCACCAGTTGCTTGCCGCCCAATACTTGCGTGGTTACAGGTGAAAGTTTTACGGGTCTTGCCGCTCTTGAACCTGTGACTACCACTTCGTCCAAACCGAGTGCGTCTTCTTCCATATAGAGTTTCACGTCATTTTCTCCTACCGGCAATACTCCTGTCATTGTTTTGAATCCTGTCGATGAGATTCGGTAGAAGCATTTACCAAGCTTAGGGCGGCTTATCTGCGCCACACCATCTATATCAGTTATGGCATAAGCAGGATTTTCCATTTTCTCGTTGTCTGCAATCGCTATGTTCGCAGCAATCATTGGTTGTTCTGTTCCTTTTTCCAGTATGGTCAATTTGATTTTTTGCGACATTATGGGTAGAGATAGAAACAGCGACAAGACAATTGCAAATATTTTTACTGTATTATGTTCCATGTTCTCTTATATAGACAGATTCAGTTCAGACCGTGATCTTCTTTGTATTTTTCCAAGTCCTTCTCAAATTGTGCAAATTCTTCTTCATAATTATTGATACGTTCCTTATCAACAGTTTGCAGGAAACATTCAGAACGAACATTCATCATATTATAATCTACGATAAAATTAATCTCATGTGAATACACATTATAATAACCTTTAATATTGCTTCCTTTGGCACTAGAACTGTTTCCTTCATCTTCACCCCATGTGGAACCATCTTCTCCATAGAATTTAATCCAGCCTGAACCTTTATATTCATCTTGTTCCCAAGAATTCAACTGCATGGTCTGCACATCACATTTAAAACTTATAACCATCCCCATATTGCCAACTGTGAAATCAAGCAGTGATATAGTAAAGATGTTATCATCTGTTTCACTCCACTTAAAATTAAACTTGGTTGGACAGCCACTTTCCAACAATGTCTTATTAACACCGTTCATCGTAGCATGAGTACTTAAAACAATATCACCTGTTAAAAAGTTCCTCGCTTCAGTAACCAATTCCTCTGATGCCGGATCTTTCGTAATTTTCTCATCACTCGTACAAGAGCTTACACCTACTAAAAGAAGGAAACAAATTGCTTTTATATATTTTCCTAAACTCTTTTCCATTTCAAATTATAATATACAAAGATTTCTCTCACACCCCCAATTAAAGATGAATGTGAGAAAAATCTTTAATTAGTTTTTAGAAACTGGCTGATACTTTATCTCCATCAAATGTCACAATAGCCGTGAACGGTGCACTTGAATATTCTGCATTAACTGTTACGGTATAGTTCAAATGGTTACCAGAGAAACTACCACTAACTAAGGCATCATATTTCAAAGGAATAAAGCCTATTTTCAATTTTACTGCATCATTGCAAGTTTGATTGAAATTACCACTCGCGGGAACAGTTATGTCCATTGCATCTACGGTAATACTACCCGGCATCGAACCGATTTTAAATCCGTCGATATGAATGTTTACTGTGCCATCACCATTGTCTGTTACATTAGATGTTATGTTTGAAACAGGGTCTTTTTCACCGTTTATATAGACATAAGTCAAAGAACCATCATAATTTCCCATCAGATTTTCTGCGTAAAGAGAAGTTTGAAACATGTTGCTTTCAACAACGCTATTAGCACTTACACTGTTTGAAAAGGCTACCATTCCCAGTAATGCGATTCCAAGAATAATTTGTTTTCTCATTCTTTTAAATTTTGTTTAAAATTGAATGCTTATTTGATTTGTTTACTCCAACGTATAGCACCATAATCTGAATATGAAGTAAAGCCGTCTATTAAATTATCTCTGTATTTTGTTATAAACGACACAGTTTCACTCATGTCAAAGACATCCTGTGATACAGCCAAATTTACTGTTCCGCCTTCTGTAAAAGCATCCAATCTTTTATACGCCGCATTAACCTCATACTGCAAATTTTCAGGATAAGTAATGGAACACTTAGGAAGATTCAGTAAAGCCAAATCTTGAATTCCTACCAAACTGCTTAAATCTATGCTTTCCAATGAAGGAAGGTCTGTAAGTTGCAATAGTACAGTAAGCCCCTTATTATTGGAAGGCAATTTCACTTGTGTCAGAGATTCGCAACTTATACACATAAAAGCATTCATATATGTTTGGTCAAAATCTTCTATATTTTGCTGCATAAACAGTGTGTTAGACAAGTCTAATGAAGTCAAACTTTGATTTCCGACGAATCCAATATAGGCTAATTTTGAAGCTTTTGACAAGTTTATCCCCTCGGGCGTATTTATATTAACCAAAACCAATCCTTTAATATTAGCACCAGGCATTAAATGCCCCACACTATATGGCGTTTCCGTCATCATCGTTATGGATACCGCAAAATCTTTATAATAAGGATTATTAATAAAATATTCAATACCTTCTGCTGACACAATATCAGCATTACCCCAATAAAGGTCTATAGGAGTTCCTTCCTCACTAACTTGCATTGGTCTGCTAATGTCTATTTGAGTACCATCATTCGGGAATAAGCTACTATACAGAGACTTCAAATAAGAGCGGAAAGCATCGTCTGGAATTTCCCTCAAAGTGTTATATACCTGCAAGTTTCCGTCTTCATCCACCATTTGTATGTCCACGTTCGTACCGTCCGCTTGATTCTTGGTATAAAAAGGCATTAGGTCTTCCACATTCCATTTGGCTGTTTCCGGCAGGTAAAGTTTGGTTAAATTATGCAGGATGGTAGTTTGCACTTCATCATTTACAACAGAAGCGTTCACCAAACCTTCAAAATCGTAAATCTCATTTCCTGTCAAGTCCACTCCCGTAATCTGTTCCGGCAGCTTGGCGAAATCGAAGGCCGGGCCGTAACCATTTTCCGACAAATCCACCTCCTTCAGATTGGGCAGAATGGAAAGCTCTGATAGTGCGTCTGTAGAAATCTGTGTCCCAGAGAGATCAAGCGTAGTTGTATTATTAGCCAAATCGTCAAGCAACAATTTTCCGTTTGCGTCAAACTGGTAGCCTTTTTGTACCAGAATGTCCTTCAGTGCTGTGTTCTCAATAGGGTTAGTGCTGTACGTAAATCCTTCTTCTTCGCTACATGAAACAAATCCCAGAGTTGTAGCAAGTCCTAAGCATAAAATTAAAGTCTTTCTCATCTTTATTTATATAATTAAGTTTTTTAGAATCGGTGCAAAAGTAAAACCTTTACTTATAACATTTAATACCTATGTGCGCCCGTAAAGGTTGCATCGTAAATATCTCTTTGG
>ULUQ01025557.1_pt1 | contig 29504 bp, 39 predicted proteins | sample 1958661 | NCBI WGS metagenome assembly ULUQ01 (sample SAMEA4835765, study PRJEB28245) | human gut metagenome | biome: gut microbiome; material: fecal sample | place: Denmark | collected 2008 | reverse complement strand
ATGTTATTTTTAGTATACTCATCATCAATACCCTTATAAACAATTTTTATATTATTTTTATCATAAATAACTTTTTCAGTATTTTGAAATTCTGAATTTGAATTATCGTTTTTTGATGTTTCAGACTTTGAACTTTCTATTTCAGATAATTCTACTTCTGAATTTTCATTAACAAAATTAATTGAATCAATCAGATTATCAAACACATCTTTATATTTATTTCCCTTACTTTTTAAATATGCACTAATAAAAGAATAACAATCATTATCATTAATTAAAACATAAAAATCTTGTATATAATCCTGATTATTTATTTCTGATTCATAAATTACATTTAAGCAAGGTTTTCCTGAAATTGTTAGATTTTTTTTACTAATTATTTTTTTAACATCTTCAGATTGTTCTAGTTGGTTTTCAAATTCATTAAGATAAACTCTTTCTGATAATTTAACATCAATTTTGTTTTCTTGTGCTAAAAAAACAAAGTTAAAGTTATTTTTCTCAGGATAATAGTATGTATAATTATTTTCGCCAGCTATCTTTTCCCAATCTTTAGGTATTTCAAATTGTAAACCTTTCAAATCTGTTTCTATTTTCATTTCATAATCTTTAGATAAAATATACTCTATACTTGATTCACTTGCTGAATTATCTTCAGCTATTTCTGAAAGAGAATTACTTATTGTTTCAGTAAGATAATTTTTGCTATAATTTGATTTTGAACTTGTATCCTGATTTTTTTGAACCATTTTATTAACACCAGAAGTATTACTACATCCAACACAAATCCCCAATGCCATAATTGTAACTAAGAGAACAGTAATCACTCTCTTATACATATAAGCACACTCCCTAAAATCAATTATTTACTGACATTATATACCATTTAATTTTATAAATCAAGCATTTTTCACAAAATAAAAGCAAGAAGTTGTAAAACTCCTTGCTTTTTGTTTAATTTACCTTGTTTCTACCATTACTTCTTATAAATTCTCTGCGTGAACGCTTTTCTACACTATTATATACTTCATCATTATCAAGATATACAGTGGTATAAATGTGCATTGGTTGGTTATCCGAATTATCACTGCTCTTGGCACTCATAACAGCCTCATAAACACCACCCTTAATACTTTCAACAATCTGTTCGTTGTTTACTACGGCTGTCTTATTACCTATCCTGCCGATAAGCTCTGCACCATTTTCACGAGCCATAAACATTTCACCACTCTCAGGATAACCGCCGCTTGAATACATTTTTGGAACAACTATCATTGGCATTTTTGAACCAATAGTTGCAGTTCCATTAGTCAGTTTAACACTATTTACACTGTTGACCATATTCGTTAAGTTTGTATTCATAGTTTTACTTAGATTATTTGAAAATATCTGCATTTTTTGCAAAATAACATCAAACATACTTACGAATGTAACTGTAATATTATTTACATCTATGCCTTTTGCGAATGTATCACTTACTTTTTTACCATACATCTTAAAATCATTTTTTGCTGAAACAGCAGAAATTGCAGTAGTAGCAATTTTAGTTGCATTTGTTGTAATATCTCTCAAATTATTTGTAATACCATTACAATATCCCTGAATAGCATAAAGTCCAAGTTTAGCATATTCTTTTGAAGGAGAATGGCTGTCTTGAGTTTTTTTAACGCTATCAATACCTGATTGAGCCATATTGCTTGTACTGCTTGTAACTTTTGGAATTGCTTTATTGATTTCATTTAGATAACCTTTATAAAGAGATACACCCATATCTGTACCATTTTTTGAAAGATAAGGTATTATTGTACTCATATCTGGCTGTGGAAAAACTGCTTTACCTTTGGAAGCTTCTTTTACAGAACTTTGAAATTTATCAATTATATCAAGTGCCATACCTTCTATCGCAGAAGATATAAAGCTATTTGTTTTCACATCATCCGCACTTTGTTTTACTGCTTCTGGAATACCAGATAAAGTTTTCTTAGTTTCTTCATTGACATCTGTTGATATTTTTGCTCTTTCTTTACTAACAATATCATAAATATTTCCATATACTTCATCTGTCTTACTCTTAACATAATCTTCATATGAAGTATTCCAAGGAATTTGAAATGTATCTATTGCTACAGAATAAGAAATCCAATCACCAATATTAGCATTATTCCAATACTCATCTTTAGCTTTATTTTCTGCTAATTTTATTTGATTTAATACATCGCTATAAAACGAATCCATTTCAGAAGCAATTTCACTAACTTCCTTATCTCTTTGATATTTAAATGAATCCAACAATTTATCAAGCACTTTATAATCAGTAGAATTTGTATCAAGACCTGAAATTAAATCTTTAGTTTGAGTTATAATGCTGTCCCATTTTTCTTTTACTGATTTAATAGCATCTTCTCCAGCTGTTCCAATTTTACTTATTGATTCTTTAACTTCATTCTCATCTCCAAAATCAATCTTATCAAAATTTTTTCTTACAGTATCAAGGTCATTGATAAAATTTGTTTGTTCTTGAGAATAATCAACCAGAAGCCCTGCATACTCATCTCTTAAATTATTTATTTCTTTTGTGAATTCTTGTTCAGAAATTTTGCCTTCATTATATTTCTTAATGAGATCTTCAAGCTTTTTTTGATATTCATCAACTTTTTGAGATTTTATCTTTACTGCATTATCAACAGCAGATAAAGATTCACTTAAATTTAAATCTGCTTCAGCTAATGCATCATTCATGTCTCCTCCTGTTAAAGCATTTTTAACATTTGTTTGAATTTCTCCAAGAACCTCTTTCGTTCTATCTCTCATATCTTCAAATGCTTTTTTAATATCTGGTATAGCTTCTTCGATTTTTGTACCACCACTTTCTACTTGAGATATTAATCCTTCAAGTTCTTTATTTGTGTCATAAAGTGAATCCTTACTTTTATCAATACTTTCAGCTGCATTTATAAAAACATCATTATTATCTTTTATTTTTTTAAAAGTATCCTCAAATGCATCCGCTATCTCACCAATCTTTGTACCTCCATTGTTGTATATTAAACTTTCAGCAAATTGTTTATCTAAATCATCTTGGGCATCAATCCAACCTTTAATGCCACCCACAACAACTCCCAATGTGGTAATAACACCACCAACAGGTCCTGTCAAAGCAAATGCTGTACCTATAGAACCTGCCATACCTATAATATCCAAAAAGCCATTTTTTGCATTTAATGTTCCCTTTGTCATATTATAGAAAAAGTCGTGTGCTGTAAAAGCTCCTAAAATTGTTGTAGCCGCCGTAATAGCAAACTTTTGCAATGTAGAAAGATTATCCCTGATATTCTTAAAACCATTTTTTATTGAAGTAAAGAAACCCTCGCCTTTATCACGAGAATTTTTAAAGCCTGTTATAAAATTTTTAGATATATCACCTATCGTTTTTATAACTTTCAGGTTTTTAAACCAAGTCCATAACTGTTTCAGATAATCCCAAAATTTCTTTATTTTACTGATAACCCATATTGTTGCTATTACTTCTGCTAACCTTTTTATAAATGGTATATTATCTTTAACCCACTTTTTTAAATCTGTAAAGAATTTCTTCATATGTTCATAGATTTTATTTGAACTTTCATCAAGTCCACTAAGAAAATCATATTCTGGTAGTTCTATATCTAAGTCCTTGCTTGTATTGATTTTATTTGAATCACTTTTTTCTGTATCGTTTTTCAGCACATTGATTTCATCGAAACCAGCCAATCTTTGCATTGCTTTCTTTGCTGAATTTGCACTGTCGGCAGTATCATCAAGTGCATTATTCAAATCATCAACACCATCAGTAACACTATCAACACTTAACCCTGAATAATCTATTTCTGGAAGTTCAAACCCCCACGCCTTAGCAAGTGCTTCTGCGGCTTCTGTCGCAAGCCTTACAAATGCTTGAATATAAGGTATAAGCTTTGCAACAAGGACACTGACAATATTACCGATAGCCCTTTTAAGCTGTTCTAACTGTTGCTCCAATATTCTCAGTGAGTTTGCAGGTGTTGTTATTGTACGAGACATATCGCCCATAACATTTTTAGACTGTTCCATAATAGCAACATATCGAATCAAGCTTTTCTGTGCTTGTGTCATTTTACTTATAGAATCTGTTATACCGTGGCTATACGCTACCTGTTGCAATGTTGCCACATCAAGAGCGTAACCGAGCCGCCTTACCTTTATACCGCCGATTTCTCGGTACTTTAACACTGTTCATAAACAGTCGGAGTAGACCATATCACACAGTCATAGACTGTCGCAGCACTTCGATTTAAGGGATTTTCACCCAACAAGGAATTTCACCTTGTCCCTACTCCTGTTGGTGAATTTCACACCCAAAGGGATGGTCGTTTAACTTTCAATTTTGAAAGCACAGGATTTACTTGTCTATACATTCTTTTATTTTATAGATTTAGTGTTTCCCTGTTAGCATAACTGTTTCACATCATTTCCTATGTGTACTTATCGTCAGTTATACACCTACTATGTAGTAGTTCACTGCGTTATTCGAGATACATCACTGTATCAAGCCGCTAAAATTAACGGTTCTAACTCGCCTGAAATACCAGACTGAACTTTAGTCATAGCCTTATCAATATCTATATTATAGAATGACGAAATATCATAGGCTATTTGCGTTAGGTTTTTACTCATAAGATTTGCTTTTTCTGTTACTACTCCAAAACCACTTGCAATAGATTTAAAAACGCCCTGATTCCGCACCCATTCTGAAATATCTATCGACATCAGATTATTGACTTTCTGTGCAAAATTAAAACTCTCATCTGCCGCATCTCCCATAGCAACTGTAAACAAATTTATACCCTCAATATATTCATTACTCTTTATGTAGTAATCTGAAAGTATTGAACTTACCTTTTTTAAAGTTACTCCGTAAGCTGCAAGTTTAATTTTCACAGCGGTTAAGCCCTGAATCAAAAAATTTTTTGAAGCAGCTACATTTTGATTTGATGTTGAAAGCCCCTGGTTACTCTTTATCACTTGTTGTAGCTTTGTAGGCAAAGAACTAAAGCCATTTGAAACCTTTTCCATTTCTGTTGCGAGAGGTTTTACTGCGTCTGCTGTTCTTTGAATTGATTGTGCAAAGCTATCAAAATCCACATTCTTTAAATCATCTGCTATTTTCGGAATTTTTTTCAGGCTGTTTAAGAAAGGATTTATATTATTCTTTCCTAATGTTTCAAAAGTTCGTAATGAATTGACAACTTGATTCAGTCGGCTTACATCTATTTCTTCCATATTATTGAGAGCAGAAACAGCCTCTGGCAAACGCTTTGCACTATTTATAAATGGGTTTATATCAGTTTTGCCCACTCCTTCAAATGTTTGTAAAGTTGAAGTTATACGCATAATTTTGCCCGAATCAATATCAGGCATATCTGAAAGAGATTTCATAAGATTAGGAAGTCTTTCAGCACTTGTTATAAAAGGATTGATATTATTTTTTCCAAAATTGCTGAATGATTTCAACGCATTTGTAATTCCAAGAATTTTATCTGTATCTGCATCTGTGTCTGATATTGCCTTAATCGCACTCGGAAGCATTTCTGCACTTTTTATAAATGGCTTTACACTGACACCTTTAAGAGTATCAAGCTCTCTTAGCGAGGACACAAGCTTGTTTATTTTCTCAGTTTGTGCATCAAGTGTTGATAATGACTTGGCTGCTTTATTCAGTGCATTAAGCCTTCTCGTAACAGACGAAAGGGAGCTTGCCTTTTCGACAGCTCCCTTGATTCTTCCGAGTGTGGAGAGAAGGCGATTCAGGCTTTTTTCCGCCGCACTTGATTCTGCGGAAATCTGTAAATTAAGTGAATCTATATTAACGCTCATCACCATCACCCTTATATTTAAATTTATTGACTATGGAATTCATCCATACCTGAGCCTTTAATCTTTCATTTTCCTCGGCTTTTATTTTCTCATCTTCGGTTTGTTTTGTTTCTCCATATCCATAAGGCTTCTGAGGATATGGTAAGGGCTTAGTCCCTGACTTAGCAAAGGCATTAAGTATAGGTGAAACATCGCAAAAAGCTTCATATATATACATACCTTGAAGCCACGCATTATAGTTTTGTGTTTCAATTCTTAACTTGTGAGCCTTCCTATAATATTTTACGAGTGAAGAATCACCCTCCCAGTATTCCTTGCTTGTCATACCAATAGAAAGATAGTAAGGAAAATACTTGAAAAAAAGCTCTGTTCCATTTTGTATTTCGGGAAGTGAACTTAGAAGTTCGCCTCCCAGATTGCGTTTCCCTCGTCTTCTTCCGACTTTTCTTCGTCGTCTGTACCCATAAGAGAAAGTATTGGCTCTTGATACATCTCAATCAATTTAGAGAGAAGCTCATCTTTGTTTTTGATTGTATCATAAATAGTATTGATAACATCACGCTTCACAAATCTATGATTGGCAAGAAAAGCTCCTGCGAAAAGCAATGGAATCATTGTAGCAGGTTTATCAGAAATTTCAGACATGACAAAGCCTTGCTCCTCCATTTTCTGAACTGTCTTTCGTGTAAATTCAAGCTTGTATTCCTTTTCCTCTGTAATAATTGTCATTGTCTTACTCATTTTTTATACCTCCAAAATTTTATTCAGTTGTTGGCTTTTCAAACCAATCAGGAGCGTTTGTTGGTGTTATGTAGAGAGTGTTCTCAAGCACTGCACCGACAGAAGTTTCAGGCATACCAAGCGGAGATGGATTTCCCTTGAAGTATACTGCTTTACTAAGTCCCTTTGTTGCTATGCAGAACCAAATAGACTTACCACTTGACTTTGCTGTTTCATAAGAAGTCATAAGTGCTTCCCACTTACTCATAAGAACTTCCGTCATATTTGCAGTAAATTCCAAGGCACCACCAAGGTCCTTCAATCCGTCAATATATGTTTTATATTCGGTTTCTGCGAGGTCTGTGGTGTCAAGAGTTTCGGGCGAAACATTTGTCGCAGGTGTAGACTTAACGCCTGGAATAATTGTATATCCTGTTGTTGGACGAGTGCCTGCTGTCGCTTCTACCGCATAGCTTAGTGTTGTGCCTGCGGTACTTAGATTTATAATTGTATCTGCCATTTAAAATCATTCCTTTCATTTTATATAAATATAATTATCCTTGCCAATAACGGCTTCATATCTTGCCTTTAAACGATAAATTGATATATCCGAAAGATTATCCATAGGCTGGCAGAAAGTCCTTATACAACCTAATTCTGATAGCTTTTCATCTATCATATTTATAATCTTTTTAGCCTGTTTTTTCTTACCTGAGGTTAAATTTGAATAAACATCAATTTCATACATAGCTCTGATATGATTTTCATATGAGCAGCAGTCAATCGAATCTTCATAAACGCTGTTACTTATCTCGATGATTGATACAGCAGGGAATTTCGGCGGTGAGCTTATAGTTTCGCCCACAACATAGATTCCTTTGAAAACCTCTCTCAGAGCTTTTGCACAATAACTGAATATTTCATTTTCGTGATCTATCATACAAATACCTCTTTGATTTTTTTATTTAAGCGTTTGGTGAGTTCTTTTGCTGTTTCATACATAAACGGTCTTGAGGGCATACCCTCAGTAAAACGATATTCTCCATCATCTGTCGGATAAAACCAGCCTATTCTGCCGTCCTTAGTGACTATATAATGCGTTCCTCCGCCGTATTTATAGCCAATTTCAGCCATAGCATTTCCGCTGTAAGGAGAGTTCATTCCGACTATACCTGTCCCAAATTCAACGAACACAGCATAATCACAATCAACTCTTATAATACCTGTATTGGTATCAGCATTGTAATATCCGCCTACGGAATTAAGGAGATTTCCTGTATCATTTATATTCATTTCGACTATTTTTGCACGAAGTATAATAACACCATCATCTATAAGAGCCTTTACAAGTCTTTCGGATTTTTGCTTAATACTATCTCTGTATTTTTCGATTGATTTAATCGCCTGCCCTATTTCTTTTGTATCAAGACTAAAGCTTATCTTTTTCACTGACAGTCACCTTCTTAACTGCAATCTGTATCTGATTGATTGACCTTGCGACTTTTTTCACGATGTAATCGTGCGTTTTTTCGGTATCAAGCTTGTCAATCCAGAGTACAGTGTTTTCATCAATATTACAGTTTATATTTGAAGTAATAAGCACTCTGTCATAATCAAGAAGATTGCCAAAATGTTGATTATCTGCACTACCCTTGCTTGCAGAAGCGGAAATCATAATCATCTCAGGCTCACTATAAGTAATCTCATACTGACCTGTGCTGTTACCGTATTCATCAATAAGCTCTGTACTTTTCTCGTAATTGCTGTAATAAACCTTAATCTGATTCCTGCGTAAATCTCTCATAATATACTCCCGTATGGAACTATTTCATCAAGCAAATCTGAACTTACCCAGCTTGATTGATATGTTCTGCTAACGCCGTTTTCACTGTGTGAAATTTCGCCCTCAGCACCCTGCTTATTGTATAAATCAAGAGCAATACGAAAAAGCAGGTCATTATACTGTGGCTCAATCTCGTTTCTGTCTGTTCCATAAGGAAAGCGTTTTGCAAGAATAACCGCCTTAGAAGTTTCGATTATATCAATCAGCAAATCTTCATTCGTTTCATCAGGAAGCCTTAACTTCAGCCTCTCAAGAACAGTCATAATCAAACCACCTTGATAGTATAACATTCGTCCATTCTCTCAAAGCTCGGAAGAACTATCTGAGAAACGATTGTTTCAACATTAACAGGATTTATTCTTGTTGCTGTTGTTACTGCAATTCCGGTATTCACAATAGAAACTGCCGCTTTTCCCGAACCAAGCAGATCTGCTTCTTCTGGTGTAGTACCATACCATGTAGAGCCTATTCCGCCATCAGGAAGAAGCGTTACTACATCATCTGCAAAAAACTGCTTTTCTGTACCGCTCTCGTCCTTAAATTTCTTATTATATACAATAATATTTAAACCAAGAAGCTCACTTACAAGCTTAATAATGATACTTTCTGTAAGAAAAACATTTGCTGTTGCATTTTGTGCAAGAACAGCAGATTTCACCTTATCACTTGCAAGAAGATAATTAAAAGTTTTCTTGCTCATAATAGCTGTAACCGGCTTACTGCCACTATAAATCTCGCAGTTATCCTGAGCCTTGCGTAAATCCTCAAGCGGATTTGCATTTGTGCTGTCGCTCCACTTATCCTTTGCAGAAAGAGCCATATAGTTATTAGACCTATACTCATTATCAGGGTCATAGTCATATATATAAGATACGCCATTTGCACTGATTGAAATTGATGGTTTACCATTTGCAGAAGAAAGCAACTGCATTCTCATTCTTTCAGCCGCAACATTCGCACCTTCTATAAGGCTGTCTGCATCATTGAATATAACAGCAAGAACAGATTCTACATAAGGGTCTTTGCTGTCTTTTGCTCTGAGGATTTCCTGTCTATCCTTTTCGGATATAAGCATACCCTCTCGAAAAAACGGCATTTCTGTCTGAATCTTGCTTACGCCGATTCTGTCACGAAAACTTGCTTTTGCATCAAAATTTGATGGTGCAAGAGAAATGGGCAATCCCTTATGTCCCTTAATCCATGATAGGTCAAGTCCTGCCTTTTTCTTTGATGGAAAAAGCCCCTCGCCAAGATATGGTATTCGGTTGCTTCCTGCTTCACTCCAATATGCAGCTATTGTCTGCGGTGTAAAAAGTTCGGATAAATTCATTTTTCATACCTCCTTAAATAAGTTGTATCATAGGCAATGCTGTAAGAACTGCCGCTGCAATGTCTACGCCTGAATTACTCTTAGCCTTTTGCTTATCAATAAAGCCGTGAATAATAATAGTTCCTATCGGTCTGTCTGCGGTTACATCATCAAGAAGAATTCCAACAGCATCGGCTGTATTAGCAACAACACCTGCCGAGCTTATCGGACTGCCTGCTTTTACCACTCCACTTACAACCGATGTAAAATCAAGTGTCATTGGTCTGCCTACATAGTGGTCATTTGCAAGAATTGTTGCTGTCGAAAGCATATTTGTTTTCTTTAAGTTCATTCTTTTTGCCCCCTATAATATGAAAATACTTTTCTTGAATTTTTCTCTGTTTCAGACTTATTCTTACCGATTTTTCTTGCAAGTTTTTCTGCAACAGAGGTTTCTTCATTATCTGAATCATCACCTCCGCTTGGCGGCGGTGTTTCTTCTTGCTGTTTTGCTTTTAGATTTGTTTCTGTTTCAGAGATTTTATTCATAACAATGGTGGCTATTTCATTTGCAAGCTTCAAGGTTTTCTCCTCGTCCTCTGATACAATTCCGTCAATCAAATCTGAATAATCACCCTCTGAAAGTCCCGATTTAGCAAAAACACTTTCTGCTTTTGTGCGGTTTAAGATTTTTGCATTTTCTGACTTTGACTTTTCAGCATCGGCAAGTGCTTTCTTCATTTTCTCCTCATTTGTAAGCTTATCGGCTTCGGAATCATCAAATTTCTTTGCCTTATCTCTGAGCGTCTGAAGCTCTTCAGGCGATATTTCACTGTCCGAAAGTGCCGTCAGCTTTTTGAGCTGTTCCTCTGTTGCATCTGGAAATATTTTCTTCAGCTGTTCGATATTCAAAACTATTCCTCCTTAATATTTTGTGGATTATTATTTGCTTGTGTTTGTTTAAGCTCACGCCATTTATCCATAAATTCTATACTATCTGCTGCCACCTGAGCAGGGTCACTGAACATTTCGCAGTTAGCGATTGCTGTTTCAGGTGCAATTCCTGCCTCAAGCATATTTAGCAAACCTTGTGTTTTTGTGAGCATATTGTCTGTACGATTACGACTAAATTTTACGCCCACATCTGATATATAAAGATTTTTCATTATTTCAGGTGCATCACGACTATTACTCAGGATTTTAAGCACAACTCTTAAAAATTCTTTTTCAGAGCCTATAAAAGTAAGCTCTGTTTCTCTTGCGTGACTTTCTGCGGTCTGCCAGCCGCTTGCAAGAAGTATAGCTTGTCCTGTATTTCCACCTGTACTTGCGTTTCTGTCAGGTACTCCCGCAATCTGCAAAACCGTCTGATATAAATCATCTTTAACGGTCTGAGCTCCGTTTTGGTCAAGCTGTGAAGTTAGAAACTTTATTATTGCCTGAGCATTTCCTGCCGGACTTTTTGTTTTAATTCCGCCCGATTGCCGGAGCTTTTCAAATCCCTCACTGTCAATATCCACATTGTGAAACCATATAAGATTCTGGACGAACTGTGCGATGTCATTTATTCTGTCTGAGGTAGAAATATTTATTGCATCAAGCAAGGGAATTACATTTTCAAAACAACCCATTCGAGCCGAATTATTGACATATTCAATAACAGGCTGAATACCTATACCGTTTCTATCAACTTTTACAAGCTCGGACACACCAAATTCTGTGCCGGAAAGAGTAAAAACATCTTTATCTGTATAAGCACGAATCAGTGTCTTGCCGGTTTCATCATCAACAGTATATGTAACTCCCAAAACAGGCTTTTTATAAATATCGTTTTGATATATAACAAAGCATTTATCAGGTGACGGCTGTAAAATATCAAAACCAGATATTCCCTCAGATTTCCTTTTTGGAAAGGCTATGCGGTAAGCTGTTCCGCAAATAAGCATTGTTTCTCCAAGCTCTTTATCTTTAAAGGCTTTATTCTCCTCAAACATCATCTCATTAAGCATTATGATGCTGTCAGCATTTTGTATATGAGTATCCTTATTGCCTCGTCTGACATATTGTATCGGTGAACCGAAAACATAGCCCGTCTTGAAGCTTACTATCTCAGCCGCATGATTCTCTACAACCTTATTATTGATTTCAGGACGAATTTCCTTTGTTCTTCGCAAGATTGGCTGTATTCCCTTGTAGTAATTAAATAAAAATTTTATTTCAGCAGCATTTTGTGCGTGCTTCACAAAAGCTTTGTTGAGAACCTCAACTATATTTTTTGCTGTGATTTTCTTAACTGATGTAAAAATCTGCCGTCTGCCAGAAAGCGTTTTATCAGTTTTTAAAAGCTCTGATTCGGTCATGAATTCACCTCTCTCAAATAAAAAAATAAGTGCCGAACAAGAAACTTAATCCTCATTCGGCACTTGGCACTATGGCACTCGGCACTTTTATTTTAATTTTAATGGCAGTTTAATTTCAATATTTATCTTACAGCCTTTGCAGTATGGATATATTACTCCTTTTGCCTGAGTATCAACTTCAAGCAATTTTCGCCTTATTCCTGCTATCGCACATTGCGGACAATAAACAGAATCTTTCATACTATCCCTCCGATTTTTATTGTTATTACTATTATATAAAATCTTAGGGTGACATTACAATGTCAAAAGAATGACACTTAAAAAAATCTTTTAAAAATTTTTGTTTCACTATCTCCTGCAAATATAAGTTCCTTTAGCATTGCAAAACCATCTGGAACATCATCGTGTTTATTTCTGCCTGACACAAGGAAAGTAGTCAACTTATGAAGTGCGTCTTTGTATTCTTTTGTGCTATGCTCTTTATCACGAAAGAAGAAGCACTTTATATCAGGTGCAGCCTGAATTATTCTTGCCATTTTAGATTTAGTATTCGGAGCTTTTTCGTGTGATATATTTATCCGCACGCCATTTTTTCTAAGTTCTGTATCAATATAATCTGCATATTCGCTGCCACCATTATTTGCCTCAAACTTTGTCCTGTGCGGTTTATGATAAGCCAATTTTCCGATTACAATAGGTTGAGTTACTTTCTTATCGCCGTTATTCAAAATCAAATCATCTATGTATACATCTTCACCATACACATATCCAAACGGCATAAACAAATCATCTCCACCTCCCCAAGCTACATCGCAAGCAGCAACTATCATATCTGGCTTACCCTCTGGCAATGTTCCATTATAATATCTAAGCTCGTCAGCAGGAAACAGCAAACCCTCACGCTCATATGGCACTCCCATATATTTGGCACACCAGGTTGCGTCATCAATACTGTTTTTCATATCAAGATAATATTCTGTACTGAATCCAAGATTATATGGATAGTTAAAATTACTTTTATCGTTTTCGTCAAGAGCAGGAATAACTGTAAATCTATATCTGGAATTACCTTCATACTGTTCCTGTATACGCCCTATAACATCAGAAATACTCCACCTTGTGCCGATATGAAGTTCCTTTGCCTTATCTTTTTTTCGGTCCTTAAGCTGATTGAGATATGCGTCATACTTATTTTGTAAACGCTGAGGATTCAAGGCTTCCTCCAAATCCTCAATAATATCATCAACATACAAGAGCTTTGCCACCTCAACTGCTCCTGTAAGCGTACCACTGATTGAACGGCAGGTAAGAGTCGGAAAACGCTTTTCTGTATTGAGGTCTATGCTTTCATTCTTGGCGGAGGTATTTGCAATTCTACATTCCGGGAAAACATCTGACCATAGATATTCACCACTGCTGATAATCGAATTAACCTCTTTATAAAAGCCCTCTGTGAGTTTATCACTGTGTCCGCTCATTACATTTGCTTTATCTGGATATTTGCCCATAAGCCAGGTTATATAAAAAATTCCAAGTGTACTTTTGCCAACTCTTGGCGGTAATGAAATAGCAAGAAAATCTATCTTATCGTCTTCTAAATCCTGCAAATCATTAACTATTCGTTTCAGGACCTTCATTCTTGGGGCATAGAATTTCTTTTGAGGTTCTCTGTTCCACTCAACATAAAGCAGATAATAATGGAAATATCTCTGCGAAAGAAACAGAGCTGCCTTTTTCGCAAGCTCAAAGTAGCCAACAGCTTTTTCAATATCGCTGGTTGCAAAAATCCTGCTATACTTCATACAGAGATGATAGATATTTTCTGCGTTGCTGTATGCGTTTTCACTTTCTGTTTTTTCAAGTAGTCTGCAAAGCTCAAAGTAATCAGACATTGTTTGCAGCTTTGATAAATTCTGAGTTTTGATAAGGTCTATAAGCCCGTGAGTTGTCATAATACCTGCCTCCAAATAAAAAAGTACCGACAATCTTAATAAGATTATCGGCACTTGGTAATTAAACACTTGGCTCTATGCTTTTTATTTAATTATACATAATTATTATATGACATTTCAATGACATTTTGAAAAATTATTACACACCCGAAAGATATAGCTTAGATATTAGCTTTAATTTTCAAAATTCATAGTGTGACCACATAGATATTATTTTTACTGTCTTTTCTTCCTCATAAACCATATATACAAGCCTGTGCTGTGAATTAATCCTGCGTGAATAGCATTGTTTGAGATTTCCGACAAGCCTTTCATATGGCGGAGGATTTTTATACGGATTTTCTGATATAAGTTCAAGAAGATTACTGACATTCTTTTTTAAAGCCGGATATTGCTTAATCTTTTCCTTATCCTTTTGGGCTGATTTAGTAATCATAATTTTATAATTACCATTCAAATTCTTCACACTCCTCAATCGGAGTATTTACCCCATCTTCAAGTTTTTCTTTCATTCCTGGAATAGAGGTAAGATAAAGAGTTTCCATAAGGCTGTTATACTCGCTTTCACTTATAAGAACCGCATTGCCATTCTTAGTATTGATATTCACAGGCTCATTATACTTAATGGTTTGTTCTATAAGCTCAAAAAGCTGTTTTCTGAAATTTGTTGCATTTGTGTTAATCATTTTCTGCACCTCCATTTATATTATATGTACATTATAGCGTACATATAAATAAAAATCAAGTGGTTTTTTAATTTTTTCGTAATTTTCGGGGTTGAGTAAGCACTCCCTGCCCCATTTTACAAACACCCCCTGAGGTAGGGCAAAACAGTATCAAAATAACAGGTAGCCTAAAATGTATCAAAAACTATTGACTTTTGGGCTGTTTTGGGCTATAATTTGAATATCAATTTTAACGATCGTCTAATTTAATATTTTAGGAGGTTTTAAAAATGTGTGTATATGGTTATTGCAGAATATCAACAAGCAGACAAAATATTGACAGACAGATACGAAATATTCAAAGTGCATACCCTGATGCAGTAATTATACAAGAAGTTTACACTGGAACTAAGTCAGACGGCAGAACTCAGTGGGAAAAGCTTCTTAGAACAGTAAAGCCTGGAAATACAATTATTTTCGATAGCGTAAGCCGTATGAGCCGTAACGCAGCAGAAGGCTTTGAAACTTATCAGGAGCTTTATAATAAGGGCATAGAACTTGTATTCCTCAAAGAGCCTCATATCAATACTGCAACATATAAACGAGCTTTGAGCAATAACATATCAATGACAGGCACAAAGACAGATATTATACTTAAAGCCATTAATGAATATCTGATGGAGCTTGCTAAGGAACAAATCATCATAGCCTTTGAACAAGCTGAAAAGGAAGTTCAGGACCTCCAGCAGCGAACTCGTGAAGGTATAGAAACGGCAAGGCTTCAAGGCAAACAGATAGGCAGACAGCAAGGAACAAAAGTTACAACAAAGAAAAGTCTTGAAATGAAAGAACAGATTATGAAATACAGCAAGGATTTTTGCGGAACTCTCAACGACATAGAATGTATGCGTTTGCTCGGAATCGCAAGAAATACCTACTACAAATACAAGAGAGAACTTAAAGAGGAGGCTTAATAATGCTAAAGCTGTTATTCTTCATACTATTGCCAATATGTATCATAATTTCAGCAGCAGGCAAGAGCGGTAAATAATCATCTGAGTGTGTCTTAATCAAGGCACACTCTTTTTCGTTTAAATAGCCTGTATCAGTTTTTATCGTCTATATAGTAAATATATCAAATAGTTACTCAAATGTGTTTACAGGGCATTTCTGGCGAAAATAGAGCTATTGTATAAATAAAGCAAAGCATAAAATAATCCCCTGCGGGTTTCAAAAGATTCCGCAGGGGATTTCTTATTGTTCATCTGAATAATCGTTGTTTGCAGTAGCTTCAAGCAATCGCTGTTGGATTTCGTCCTGATTTGCGTTCTCCCCAAGGGGGTTATTTGGTGTCAAAACGACTTCTTGCCTATCACTCATTTGGAAGTAATTTTTGGCATAAAAAATCCAAGTTACCGGATTTATCTTATTTTCCATCACCAAATCAGACATCAGAAATGCGATATAGTCCTTAGCTTTTTTAATGATGTTGTATCGAAAGTCGTTCAATCCTGCTCTTGTTTTCTTCACCTCCCAGTTGTAAAGCGTGCTTCTGTTCACTCCGATTGCAAGCCCAAGTCCTTCAACCGTTGGTCTGAGCTGTGCTTCTATGCAATATTCAAAATATTCATTGATACGCTGTTCAACTTCTTCGTCTGAATCAAGATTTATCTTTGGCATATCGTAAATAACCTTTAGCTTACGCATTTTTTCTGAAAGTTCTTCGCCTTTTGCATTAAAGCCATTATCTCCTATAACAGGTGAATTTCTTGATTTTGTTATTTTATTTTTTTCCAAATTTATCCCACTCCTTTTCTAATCTAAGCATTGCAAGCTTATGATACCTGCACACTGTACGAATTGATTTTTTAAGTTCTGTTGCAACTTCATCATATGTAAATCCTTTAAGATATACCATACACATTGTCTGTATAAGTCTGCAATCCTCAAGTGTATTAAAGAGCCTTAAAATAGCTTCTCTCTTACTTTTAAGTTCAAGTGTAGGTAAATTATAAAACTCTCTTATTTCAATACTTCTATCTATTCCTTTTGCAGACGCAAGAAATTTCTCAAGCTTCAAATTTTATCACTCCTTTGATTCAAATATTCCTTCGCCGTCACCCCTATTCCTCCTTTAATTCCAGATACTTATTCAAGTACCAAATTGCTTTTTTAATATCCTCATCGGCATTTTTGTTTTTGTGCCTGTAAAGATACTTGAAAGCGTTGCAGATACAGAAGTTCTGCACTGCCTCTTTGCCTTGGGTTTCAAGCATTACCTCTATGCATTCAAACTTTCCAGTTTCGTAATGCGTAGGGTGATTTACATTATCGTTGTCATTCAATGCTATTCCTCCTTTCCTCGAGAAAATCTGTAGCTCTATAAAGTGTCACAAAATCTCCGCAATAGTCAACATCATAGTATTCTGCAGTTTCTTCTGACATTGCATTAATAATTACTGCATAAAAATCTTCTTCGTACTCTCTTGCAATATCTGTAATTTCATCAAGCGAGAATTTACCCTTAGACTTTTTAATCTTCAAACACCAACGACCTTCACGGTCATACTCAGTCCATACCTCTATACCTTTTTTCATTCTGATTCCTCCTTTGTTAACACTTTTATACTCATCTACCTTTGAATTGCTCATATGTACAAATCAATCCTCCACCTAAAAACTCACTGAATTTGCATTTTCGGCAGCAACACACGCATATATGCTCGCCGTAATGATTTTTTACAGACTGATGCGGACACTTACGGACGGATATTTCATCATACTTAAAACCGCATTTATCACACATCAAATAACTTCTCATTCAGATAGTCCTCAATAAGCTCAACGGCGTTTCTCCAACCATAGCATACTTTGCAATAATAGCTCTCATTTTTAAGCTCACAAAGCCACCAGTCTTGATAGTCGCTTGTTCTGCCTGTTTCGGTTTTCATTTCGATAAATAAGCCGTGATACTTACCCTTAGCAACTGGCAGAAATAAGTCTGGTACTCCTCGCTTTACGCCCTGTTGCTTGAGGTGCTTAGCTTCTATCGGGTCACGCCTGCCACCGTTCGGAATATGAAATAACAGCTTTAATTCAGGATATTTCTTTCTGATGATTGGCTGTTGCGACCACTTGATAACATTTCCTTGGTGTTGTGCTTCAGTCATTTTCTGCCTCCGTATATTCTGTTTAGGATAAGACTTGCCTGACGCTTTGTAAGTTCTGAAGTATCTAAATCGGGAAAGCGTTTTGAAATAACTGAGATTTGACTTTCGCTTGCTGGATAATTTCCCCAACGCTTTACAGAACCTAAATCCCATATATATTTTTGTTCGGAATAATGTTCACAAAGCTCCGAATATGCTCTGTCAAAAGCCTCCTGCATTGAAATTCTTTCCTTGCCGATAAGCGTATATCCAAGCTCGTCCTGACAAGGGATTCGCATTTTCTTTCTCTTGATGCTTAAAACAAATTCACCGTCAGGCATTTTGAACCAGTTGACATTGTGCAGATTGTATGATTGTTCTTTAGCCCAGAGGTCAACTATTTCCGTATTCTTAATCCAGGATTGCGGAGTATCGGAAGCCTTGACTATCTTTTCAGGCAAGTCAAAGAATTCACCCTCTATGCTGTCGAGCTTGTTTTTGGGAATATTTTTAAGGTCTATTCCCAAGAGGCTCGGCGCTGTACAAAGATTAGCCTTGCCCGTAACGCCAACGCAGTCAATGAGATTAAGCTTGTCCTTTTCCGGGTGAAGCCTTAGTCCTCTGCCAACCATTTGTGCATACAGACTGTCTGACTTTGTAGGTCTTGCAATGATAACCGTTTCTACAAGCGGAATATCCGTTCCCTCGGTGAAAACCATACAATTAACCAAGCAAGGAATCTTACGCTCCGAAAACTGTTTGATAATCTCCGCACGATTTTCCGTCTTGCCTGTAACAGCAACTGCATTAGGAATCTTAGACGCTATTTCTTCTGCGTGTCTGACCGATACGGCAAATATCAGCGTTGCACCTTTGGCGTACTTGTGATAAGCTTCTGCAATAGCGTCCGAGGTATCCGCCATAGCCTCGTCAAGCTCACCTGGAGCATAATCTCCGCATCTCGTTGAAACATTTGTCAAATCATAACCTATATCAACTCTGCGGCAAAATATATCTGAAAGATAGCCATTCTTTATGCCCCATTTTAAATCACGCTTGAAGATAATCTCGCTGAACGAATCATTAAGTCTTGCACCGTCAGCACGATTTGGCGTAGCCGTAAAACCTATCAGAAGTCTTGGCTTGAAGTAATCGAATATCTTTTTGTATATATTAGCGGCGGCGTGATGAGCTTCATCGCAGATAATCATATCAAAATCATTCGGATTAAAGCTTTCAAGGCGTCTTGCAAGGCTCTGAACAGAGGCACTCACAACCTCCTCACCGTTGCTATGATACTTGCCCTGCTCTATACCAAAAGAGCAGTTAAAGTATTTCTTAGGCTGATTTACAAGCTCCTCTCTATGAGATAACAGAAGCGTTCTTCCCTTTCGTGGAATATTCGCAAAGGTTACTGTCTTGCCTAAGCCCGTTGCCATCTGAACTAAATATCTTCCATTTATTTTTTTATTGATTATATCAATACATTCTTTTTGATAATCTCTTAAAATCATTTTAACCTCCTTAATGTGGTAATTGTGGTACAGTGTGGCACAGTATGTTCCACGCAAAAAAGCCAGTATTTATGCGGTCTTGCGGTGTGTTGTGGCACTGTGGCACAAAAATAAGAGTTTTCTATATAGAAAATAGATACATATAACTTTCTAATAATTTGTAATTGTGTATATATTTTAAAATTTATAGAGGGTGTATTTCGCCTGCCACAAGTGCCACAGTGCCACACCTCAGTATTTATGCGGTCTTGCGGCAGTTTTGCTTGTGCCACACTTGTCCAACATCGTACCACAGAATCAATTTTCAAAGTTTTCAATCTTATCTTCATCATCTTCGGACGGCAAAAGCATTGAAACACATTCCGTCAAAGTTCCTCGTATACGCTTACCTCTTGTATTACGCCTTCCTCTCGTTTCAATGAGGTTATGCTCTTTGAGATAGCTCAGCAGAGCCGAGGAGTTATAGCCTGCGTCCTCAGCAGCTTTGCGGAAAGCAGAAGCAATTACATATACTCTCTTATCATCAAGAACACCGTAAATATCACCGCTTTCCTTATCGTTATAGTTGCAGTTTGCGTTTATAAAGCGGTTAGCATTGATAGACACCCAGTCACACATATATTTATAGCCACGCTCACCGAGAGAAACCTCGGATTTTGAGGCAAGGTATTTTGAAATATCCTTAGTAGTAAGATAATTTCCGTCCTTGAAAATCCAATCTGTGGCGAATTTATCCGCAGTCACAAGCAGAGCCGCCGCCATTGCCTGTTTTTCGGTAGTATCATTCGAGCAAAGTTCCTTATAAACTATCGAAAAATAATCCCTGACACTCTGCGTTACCGCCTCGCCCTCATAAAGTCTTTTCACAAATTCCTTGCCGGCAAAGCCATAGTTATTTTTAATAACGGCTGTCGTGTGCTGACCGTCCTCGATAACCTTCTCGGTAGACTTGCACTCGATGTCGATAACTCTGTTGTAAGCACCTGCACCAGAGCAGGCAGAAGTCAAAGGCGTTTCGCCTGTTGTAAGAATAGCGTTAGACCAAGTTGGAGTTGCATCAATTCCGCCGTACTTATTGCCTCGGCTTCTGCCGACACCCTCAGAAAGCTGATATACATTAAAGCCGTTTTTGGAATTATCAAGCTGTAATTCATCAATCATAAGAGGCAGTTGATTCAGAAAAGCCGCCAAACGCTCTTGTCCAACCTGCGTTGAATTAAAAGTCTGTATGTATGTTCCGAGATTCGGGTCAGCCCAAACCGAAGCCGCCACCATAAGAGCAACGGTCTTACCTGCACCGCTTCCCCCGCTCCAAAGGTGCGTAAAGAATACCTGTGCATTGCAAATCTTAATCAACGGACTTGCAAAAGCCGCCGCAATGGTGATTTTAGCAACAGTATTATATCTGCGTACACTGCGAGCCTCATCAAGCCATTTATCGAAATTGCCAAAGGATTTTATAGAATTAAAAATAGTTTTATAGTTCAAATCGCCGTCAAAAACAAGGTTATCAACATAAGGGATAAAGCCCTCATCATTGATATAGCCCATTCGTGAAAAGCTGTTTTTAGCAGGAATAAGCTCATAGTTGAGATTCTCTGTTTCGGAAAGATATTTCACAAGATACTTTGCATTTTCGCTTGTTACAGAAATGCCGTAATCGGCTAAATCTATAATCTTAGAGGCGTTGGCAACTATCCTCTTTTCAACGATAATCTCACGCCACCTCTTGCCCTTAGAAAAGGCTATTTTCAACTTTTCTAAGCCAGTATCAATGTTTATGAGCCTTTCAACAGGCATAATCGGGTGACAGCAGGCAACTATCGTTTCTTCGGCTGTGCTTCTGCGTATGCTGTTATCATCGGCTTCCCATTCGCCAGTAAAAAGCTCCAACGGCTGATTATCGAAATTGCTGTAATTCGCCGTAGAACTTCTTATACCTTTCATTTCGACCAGATAATCTTTATAGAGCGACTTGAAGTTTCTTATCTTGAAACTCTCATTCAGATACCTTGACATCTTTTCAAGCATTTTGCTTTCTGTAAATTTGCTGTCGTGAAATTGATATACCCACTCGAAAGCTGTTGTTGTGTTCATATAGTCCTCAAAGGATTCAAACTCAGGCATTTCTATTAAATTTCCGCTTACTTCGTCTATCACATTTTCACCTCCAATGGTTCTCGCTGAACCAATAATCTAAATATTCAAGCCTTGCCTGAGCCTGTGCAGTCTCGATAAAATCCTTAGATTTTTTCACGACCTTACGCAATTTCTTGAATTCCTCGCATTTAAGCATATATTCTTGCCTGAATGTTTGAAGTTCCTGCTCCTCTTTGAGCTTTTTCAGAGCATATTCTCTCTCAGCTTTTTTGTCATATGCAGCATCGGTTTTCAAACCAAGAAAGAAATCACTGCTCAGCTTAACTACTGCCTGCGGTGCGGAAATCCTGAATAAAAGAGATACAAATTTTATGACATCTCCTCCAGCTCCACACCCAAAGCAATAGAATGACTTATCATATATCTTCATACTTGCTGTCTTTTCAGAATGAAAAGGGCAGGATATAAAGCCCGAACGATTCAGCTCAAAGCCATATCGTCCGATAACACTCGGCATTGATACTTGCTGTTTTACAAGTTCATATTTATTCAAACTCACACATCACCTTTCTTTTAAAAAAAAATGCCTTACACTATACCCGCCCGTTTAAAGAAAATTTGACCCCCAAGAGGTCAAATTTCATAATAAATTCATAAATTATTTACATTTAGAACGGCAAATCATCACTATAAGGAACATATGAACTACTATCGGGAGTTGAATTATTTGAATAATTCACACTCGGCAAAACATCTTTAAGAACTGCTGTCAAGAACTCGCAGACAAGCTCAGAAGCCTCTTTCTGCACTCCGTCTTTTGTTGTATATGTACTCTTAGAAATCCTGCCTATGCAAAAGACATAATCACCTTTTTTCAGCGTTGAAGCCGCCTTGCCTATATCATTCCAGCAAGTACAGTTCACCCATATAGCTTGATTCTGACCGTCAATATTTCTCTCACCTACGCAAACACTGAACTTTGAAAGCACCGAGTTTTTCTCTCCGACACGCTTAGTTTCTGCGTCCTTGCCAACTCTTCCGCAAATCATAATAGAACCGTCACCACATTTAGTCTGCATTTATATTCCCTCCAGAATATCCGCTGTAATTGATTCAGCCTTTTTAACTCTCTGTGCATTTGAAATATCACTTATTTCTTCTGTCGTCTGAAAACCCATCATAGCCGACGGACAATAAACTCTTGCAAAAAAAGCCGCCGCACGATATGCAAGCATAAGCTCAGACATAGTCTGCCATTTTGAAGTTTCATTGCCGTTTCTGTCCTTCTTGGAATACCAACCCTCTTTTTTCGCCATAGCAATATCAACGAGAGGCCCTTTGATAAGCTCATCACTCTCAATATACTTTGCTTCAAGATAACAACCCCAATTATCCTGACCTCTTTCGCCAACATAGATGGTCCTTATATCCTTATATCTGCCATCGTTTTCTATCAAGGCTCTGCAAGCTTGTCCACTCCAAGACGGCTTTCCTCGAACTATGTAAAGATTCTGCATAACCGTCAAAGGCGAAAGTCCCATACGGTTTGCAATATCAATCGCAATCATACAGTTTGATATACTTCCCTTGTAATTTTCAGGAATGACATCTGAATTTACAAGGGCTTTTGCAAAACGCTGTGCCTGCTCAAAATCTGAAACATTGCCAAAAACATTCAATGCATTTGCAGAAGATTCAAGCTGTACTTCCGGCTTACTAAGCTCTTTTACTTCCTCAGCCGTAGCCATTATCATTTCATCACTCATCATAAACTTCCTTTCTCACCCACTGCGGCAATTCTAAACTATGCACTTCTGGAACTTCATCATATCCATACCAAATGCCAGATTTACAGCATTTTTTATATTCGTTAAGGTCTGCCTCGGCTTCAATTTCGCCCAGTTTGAGAAATTCCTCACTCGCAAAATATACACATATAGCATAAGGCGACTCTTTCTCAACTGCTACGAAAATGAAATTATCTATATCCTTACCAAGAGCCTTCAACACCTTTAAATACCAATATGCCTGCACATGATACCTATATTTATATGCAGACTTTATGAAATCCTCAGGCTTTGCAGACTGCGTTGTCTTCAAATCAATGCAATACCTACCCTTGATATAATCAGGACGGCATTTCAGCACTGTTTCGCCGTCATCATAAAAATATGACTGCTCCGCCTGACCGTCTGTAAGAAGCTTAGAAGCTATCGGGTGTTTATGTATTGCCTCAGCCATAAGCTGGATTCTTTCCAAATGCTCTGATGTTATAACTTCCTTGCCAACAGACTTTTCAAGAAAATCAGCATAAATTGCTTTGCCTTCTTTGGTACGCCTATCGCAAAGCGGTGCAGTAGTAAATTCAGAACTGAACTCATTGTTTTCAAGCACAAACTTATGCAGTGCAGAACCAAAAAGCAAACTTTCTGTCTGCAATTTTGGAGAGTTCTTCGCTGTTATATAATGTAAAGGAGATTTATGCACTAAATCCAAATCGGACTTAGAAACTCCCTCTGCCTCGTGGTATTCCTTATTTGTCATTGTTGCCCTCCTTAGCTTTCTCTGCGTTCTCAATAAATCTGATAAGTCCACATATCTCGTGATAATCAATTTCTTCAATTACGCCATCTTTTATAATCAGGTAATTCATAGCCATAGCCTTTATGTCATCAAGTGAATAGTAAGTTTTCATCTTTATACCTCCGTAATTAAGCTGTAATAGTCTTCATTATCAATAAGCCCGTGCTCTTTCAAATATCTCAGAGCAACGCTATATGTACAAAATGAAAGATTCTTGAGATTAGACACAAGGCTGTGTCTTTCGTGGCTTGCATAGTAAATTCTTCTGATAACAGATTTTTGATAAGCATTCAGCTCTTTAGTTGCAACCACGCACTTGACTTTGTGTGGTGTTTCTGCTACACTTTTAATCGTGAATGTTTTTCTTTTTGTGTCGTCCCCAGAGTTGCCGCTCTGGAGGCGATTTTTCTTTTGTAAATTATTCATCAATCATACCTCCGTTTTGAAGTTCGGCAAGTTTTGCTAAGCAATCGTCTAATTGCTTATCTGATTCTTCACTATCTAAGATAATGTACCAGGCCCAATCCGAACCTGCTCCTGCAAACCAACCGCTTAAGTACGCCCTCACACCAAAGACGCATTCGCCAAAACTAACAAATATTGATGGCTTTCCTGTGAGCTTTTGCTTTATACTTTCGTTGTTGATAAGCATTGCAAGCTCTAAGATTTTTAGAGCTTTCTCTACGCTGTTCATCAATTGATTATTCCTCCTCAATCTTATATTTGTGAGCTTTAAATTTACTCATATGTATTCTGTAATCTCGCTTATCGAAAATCTTATTTGCGAGAATTTCAAAGTCGTAGCGATTTCTACAGATTTTATCTGCTTTTTGAGCAAGCTTATTCATTTTCTTTTCAAGCTTTGCTGTCTTTCGCTTTGCAGATTTCTTTTTGATTTTTAAGCAAATATTCTTGCAGAAGTTTTTGAGTTTACTCATATTGCCTCCTTTCGTTATGTTGCTCCCACAAGCTTGAGCTTCTGTAGCTTCTTATAGCCTTCTTCGACCTCAGTTATATCTATCCCCCAGGCCTTGTAGGCAGATTTCGTATTAACTACATTAGGACGAAACGCAAGCTTGCTGTCCTCCTGCATTTGCTTCCTTGCGAGGCTTTTCAGCCTAACTATTGTATTCGGAGATAGCTGAGAACCAAATAGCTGCCTAATCTCCTTGTTACCTATCTCATTATGCGAATAGTAAATTATTAAAGCCGTAGCAGGTTCATAATTAGGAATTCTTGGCATTCCTGACATTTCCTCACCCCCATCTCAAATGAGAAATCTATTTCCTATTTTTAATTACAAGGCAAAATTTATACATAGTTTTAATCTGATAATTTTGTCATAATTCACAGAAAAAATCGAATATATTTGATAGATAACAGTTCAAATATAAGATAAAATACGATAAGATATGATACAAAATAAAATTTCTTAAAGTATTTAGTAGTTTTGCATAAATCCTATATATTGTATTAATTTGACATTTTATTACATATATAGTATTATATCTCCATAATATTTAAGGAGGTGATTTTATGCAAAAACCGATTAAGCCTGGCACTGATAACCAAAGTCCTGGAACTTATCATGAAGTTGGTCCTCGTGGTGGAAAGGTAGATAATCCTAGAACTGTCCGTATTGATTCTGGAGATAGATTGCCACCAACACAAGAACCTGGACATCGTTGGGTTAAAAAATAACAGCTAAATTATAATGAGTAGGGTGTTACAGCACTCTGCTCATACTTTTTTAAGCAAAAAAACTGTATTTACATCTAAGCCTTTAAGTATACTTGAAATTTGCTGAATTTCAGATAGAGTCCACTGTGTTACTCCATTCATCTTCTGTGAAATTGTTTTATCATTTAAGCCTAACTTTTCAGATAGTTTCTTTTGAGATAAACCGTTTGAACGAATAACTTCCCTTAGCAAATCCGCTCTAAAATTCAATTTACAAGTTTCCAGTTCCACTATCTCACCCCCTCTCACTGTGTCCAAAGCTGTTATGAGCTAAGCTGTCACTTGTTCATCTTTGGCGAAAAGATATTCTACTCGAAAACCAATAAAATATGAATTTCTGATTTTAAGAGCTTCAGGTACTGTGAACTCTGATTCTCCTGAAAGTTTGTTTCTTACTGTTGCTTCAGAACACCCTAACAGTTTTTGGATATCATATCTCGACACTCCATACCTAGCCATTTCGGCAAGCAAATTTTTCATAATATAACACCTCCTTATATTTATTGCCGACTTCCGCAATCGGTAATTGTATTATATATCCGACTTCCGCAAAAGTCAATAGTTTTTTAGAAAAAAATTGCTGAAATCGGAAATTTTTTATTGACATCGAAAATAAAATGTAATATTATAAATTCAGAGGTGAAAAAAATGTGGCTAGACAGATTAAAAGAAATGAAAAAGCAATCCAAAAAAACTTCTAAAGAAATTTCTGAATGCACAGGTATACCTAAAAGTACTATTGATAAGTTATTTGCTGGACAAACGAAAGAACCTTTTTTATCAAGCGTAAGATTAATTGTTCATTGTTTAGGATATACATTAGATGATTTGGATGATGAAACAGAATATTATAATAATCCCCAAATTACTATTACAAGCACTGATAAGAGCAATGACGATAAGCAAAAGCTATTACATAATTATGAAAGTTTGAATAACACTGGAAAAAATAAGTTATTAGAATATTCAGATGATTTAGTAGCAAGTGGAAAGTATTCAGATACTATTACAATAGCCGAGGTAGCAAGAACGAATGATAATAGAAAATCTTTAACTGAAAGACAAGTTACAGCAAAAGAATTAGAAATATTCGATATTGCTCCTCAGAGTGATGAAGAACTTTAAATAAAAAAGACCTCATAGGACATAATATCCTATGAGGTGATAAGTTTGGATTATGGAAAATATAAAGATGCACGAAATGCGTCTTGGCAATGCATTTTAGATTTTAATGTTAATAAATTACCTGTTATAGTAACCGACATTATCAAGAAATCTGAAAACATTAGATTGTTTAAAGATAGTGATGTGCATATGCTCGAAGAGGGCGAAAGCGGTAAAACAATACTTCATAATGGCTTTTTTGAAATTGTCTATCGTGATACAGAGCCGTCATATCGTTGCCGATTTACAATATCGCACGAACTCGGTCACATCTTTTTAGGACACTTGTTGATAAACACTCCAGTTTATAGAACATTTGCCATACGAGATGATTTAGAAAGCTCAGCGAATGTATTTGCCAGAGATTTATTAGCCCCTGCGTGCGTCTTACACGAGCTACAAGCCTTGTCGCCTGAACAGATAGCAAAACTATGTAATATATCTATGCCAGCGGCTGAGAAGCGTGCAGAGCGTATGCAAGTGCTTGAAGCTCGAAACAAGTATTATCTTCATCCGCTTGAAAGAAAAGTGCGTGAACAGTTCGATAGTTTTATAAAAGAAAATAAGCAATAAAAAAAACAGCCTAAAAACAATAGAAGCTCTTGCTTATTTATGCAGAACGGCTATAATTAGCATATAATCTTTCTTTGATAATTTGTAAATAACTAAAGGAGTGTTTTTACAATGTTTATTGTTGATAAACAGATTGCAGAAAAGTGTTCTAACAAAGAACTTATTGCAGAAAATTATGATGAAACCAATGTAGGAGCAATTTCTTACGATTTAACGCTTGACGAGGTAATTGTAAATACTACAGAGCATGATTCTTATAATGGCTATGTAGTAGAACCAAATCAAACCGTATTTGTTTCTACCAAAGAGATTGTAAAAATTCCTGATAATTACTTAGGGATAGTTAGCGAAAAAAATTCAGTTATGAGAGAAGGACTTGTTGTATCAGCACCGATTTATCAGCCTGGGCATAGAACAAGGTGCTTTTTAAGGGTGATTAATATATCGAGCAACGAAATTACTATTTCTAAAGGTAAAAAAATTGCTCAAATATTATTTTATCAACTGGACAATATACCCAACACTACATATTCAAATAGACAAGATGCTTCTTTTAATGATGAAATTAAATTCAGAGGCTTAGGAAACTATGAGAGCGAATATAAAAAAGAAATAAAAATTATTGAAAAAGCCGAAAAGGACTTGGAGGATAAAGCTAATACTATTTATGCCAATGTATTGACTTTTATGGGCATTATAGCAACGATATTCACCTTAATAACAATTAATTTTGAAGCTTTTAAATCTCAAAATTTTTCAAAAATAGAGATATTGTCGCTCAACTTAACTATTGCTTTTGCTATATCCGTGTTGATGGGCATTATTTTGATTTTTATAAATAAAAAAAGAAAATGGTGGACTTATTTGATTTTTGCATTAGTTACTGTTGGTTTACTGCTTGTAAATATATTTCTTTGTACGATATAAAAAAAACCGCTCCCACCGACGGCAATCGGCGAGAGCGGAAACCATTACAACGGGTGCAATGATACATTTCAAATGCAAAAATATTGTATCATACCCTTGTAAATTTTTCAAGTGAAGTTTACAAGGGATTTTTGCACCCTTTTTAAGAAAAGGAGTGTTAATATGCCAATCTACAAAATGGAAGGAAAGAAAAACGGTAAACAAAAGTATCGTGTAAGAATAAACTATATAGACAGCTTTGGTAATGCAAAACAAACAGACAGAGTTGTTTATGGCTTAGATGAAGCTAAAGAGCTTGAAAGGCAACTGCAAGCAGATAAACACGAAGTAGTTAGCAGTGGCAATATGACGCTCGAGGAGCTTTTCAATGAATATCTTGAAGCCAAGCAACACGAGATTCGAGAAACCTCTCTCGACAAAAGTAAACGCATATTGCAAAGACATGTTATTGATTCACTGGGAAATTACAAGATAAATAAACTCAATCTAAAAATTCTGCAAAGCTGGAAAAACGAAATTTCCGAGAAAAACTTATCCTTAACTATGAATCAAAATATTTATAAAGAATTTCGTGCGTTGCTAAATTATGCTGTCAAACTTGAATATATACCTAATAATCTATTGATTAAGCTTGGAAATTTCAAAAGTGGAACTGTTATAAAAAAGAAAGAAATGGATTATTACACAGTTGATGAATTTAAGGCTTTTATAAATGTAGCCAAGCGAAACGCTGAGGCGGCTGAAAAAGCTGGAAACTATTTTGAGTGGAATTATTATGTATTTTTTGCAATAGCCTTTTATACAGGTATGCGTAAAGGTGAAATACACGGTTTAAGATGGTCAGATATTGACGGAGAATATATTTCTGTCAAACGCAGTATTGCTCAAAAGCTTAAGGGCGGTGATAGAATAACTCCTCCCAAAAATAAAACTTCAATTCGTACCCTACAACTTCCAAAACCGTTAATTGATATATTAAATGAGCATAAAGAGCGTTGTAAGATGTTTGACGG
>ULUQ01033387.1_pt1 | contig 29944 bp, 15 predicted proteins | sample 1958661 | NCBI WGS metagenome assembly ULUQ01 (sample SAMEA4835765, study PRJEB28245) | human gut metagenome | biome: gut microbiome; material: fecal sample | place: Denmark | collected 2008 | reverse complement strand
CCGTTTTTTGATGAGAAAAGGTACAAAAATGGCTCTGAAACTGACGTGGTAATTAGATCCATAATTTTATTCAGTTTTGGGAATTTCTTTACTTCTGGAACGATAATTCTTCAATCTTACATTACTATTCAATATACGATCAATAATTTATAAAGAAATTGTATCTATACAAACATATTTAAGACTTTTTGCATGCTTACATTATGTAAGCGAAAAAGAATAAAAATGTGTGGTGGTATGATCGAGGACCCATTGCATTCCGCCCACCAATAATACAAAGATTCTGAATTCTATGCAGACTAAACTGACACATACTTTGGCCGATATGAAAGAAATTACAGTCATCAGATTACAGCCATTCAAAATTACTCCATCAACTCATACAGAAAAATACGTTGAACGAAGCGGGAAGATATGGTAGCAGGAGAGTATCTGTAACCCAGTAATAATAATATGTTATGCTCTACAATAAGTAGTTTTTACAATCATTGTGGAGCTTCTATAACACCCATCTTAGAGCATCCTATTCCTTATTCAATATAATCTATAGTTTGTTTTCTAAAATTCTAAATATTTATTTCTGAACTCAATGACACTTACGAGTTTTACGTTTAATTCTTCTCTCGAAGCAATCATACAACAGTTGGTAATGAAATTCTCAGTTTTCTGAAATTTCTAAAATACTTCATAGGACTTGCTTGATTCCACAGAGATGTATTTGTTGTCAGAAACTCGTTCATAGAATCCATCTCTTGCAGTTCTTGAAGTATATTATCATCGTTCCTTATCAGATCGGTAAAGGCATTTTGCGGATAGATAATCAGGCATCTGACCTCCTTATTCGATACAATAAAGTCTGAACCAAAATTTTTCAAAATAGAAAGATCTCTGCTATAACCACTGATTTCTCTAATATCTGGTACTATCCCGGTATAAGACATTTCATACTTGGGTTTATATTTCGCATCAATAATCAACCGTTCTCCGATATGGATAAAGTCAACAGCTGTCTTTCGATAACCAGGTACTTGAAAACGGATATTATCTTGGTATGCGTGATACAACTTACTATATACGTACAATTCAAACAACCTTGACATGTCTATCCAAAAACATGGAGTAAAATGATTCTTCTTACTGATATTAGACAAAGAGTAGTCGTATCTGTGAAGTATATCTTTCGCCACTTTGATTGCTTGTTCATAGTACCTAAATAGCTTGCTTCCTCCACAATATTTAACGGCAGAAACTTCTATATTGTCGGATACATTAACGAAGGCAGTCATTATTTTATTGATGCGAGCTTGCAATTCACCCGTACGTTTGTTTGAGGGCAACAGTTTCAAGAGCATAGCTTGGGCAAACAATAGTGCACGTTTTAATAACCGATTGGCCGGAATATCTGTGGTGTAAACCTGATACGTGCATACATTTCGATTTTTTCTTTGATATATAATATTCTTCTTTATTTGCTGCGAAATGACAAGGCTACCTTTGACTTTGTTCTTCAGATTCTTTGTTATTATCACATAATCCCTTTTGAGTCCATATCTGACTAGTTGCTCCATTAAAGTCACGTAATGTACCAGAAGCAATGGTGTAAGTTGGCTGAGATTCTCTGTAGTCTCAATAGGCGACTTGTCAAAGTCAATGCCATAACATTTTGAAAAATATCCCTCTCCATGTTTTGAATCCACTGAAAGCGCAGCCATGAACATCTCCAAATAGTCTATATTGGGAATCTTAGGAAGAACTATCACAGGAAGTTCCCGTTCAACCAGCCACGTGGCACCAATGTAATAGCTTGCCGTAAGAGTAGAATCGATAGCAAGGCATTGAGGTGTCCCCATATAATCAGCAGGGATTCCCGGTAATTCCACATTGTGTGCCGTAAGAAAAGAATATATATCAAAATCCTCCGAAGGAACATAGGTTTGGTGCTCGGTGATAACTATTGGGGTCCTCAACATAATTAATAATCTGTATTATATTTCTCTATAAATTTCTGCATATACAGACTTTTTTCTTCTTTGCCATCTGATTTTTTGCGAATGTCTTCAAGCGGACTTTTGCAGCAAATACCATCCTTATAATATTCGTTCAGTAGAGGTAGTATCTCAAATTTCCACCGCTGTTCCAGACTTTCTTCTTCCTTGTACATAAAGTAGCTATGACCTACCATCAAATCTTCATAATCCATATCCACAGCACTTTGTTTAATATAGTTCTGAACGGCAAGATATAGTTTCTTCGCTTCGTCCTTTTGGGCATCATCAGAATAGCTATTTTCCGCAACTTCCCACAAAGATTCAAGCGCGCAGAAAGCAAAACGCCTGCGAATGGCATAGTCAATGTTTCCGACGCTTCGGTCTGTAGTATTCATTGTTCCAATAATATACAAATTATCAGGAACTGAGAAATCCATTTTAGAATAAGATAGCTTAGCAGAAATGCAATTTGTCTTTCCTTCTCTTTTGTCTGATTCGATCAAAGTGATGAGTTCTCCAAATATCTTTGATATATTTCCTCGATTAATTTCATCAATAATAAGTACATAATTCTTATCCTTACATAGCACTGGAGATTTCAGCCCAAAATCAGCATATAGTTTGTTTACAACCCCCTTATTATACCCTACCCAATATTTGGGACCATGCCCAAAATATTCAAGGCGAATATTTTCTTTTGTAAGGACTCCGTTCATTTTTTTCTCTTTGCCAGTATAAAGTGTAAGATTTTGCTTTGAATTTACTGCTACATGAAAAATAGCACCACCAGAACTTTTTATAGGGTAAAAATCAGTATTCTGAATTTCAGCCAATAACTTATCGTAACATTCATCAAAATTTGAGTCGCCTTTGATACTTGCATCTTGGCAAATTTTCTTAAATATGCCATCCTCAATATCGTATGTGACTTGCCCATTCTCCAATTGCGGCTTTAAGCCTTCAATAAAATCATCATAATCCATTGTTTGATGAAAAGTAGAGAATGCTATCTGCCCCTTTTGACTCAAGTCATTATATATTTTTATCATATCTTCACGACTTAATGACAAAGTGTTTACTCCACAAATATTAAGTGCGATTTCGATAGTACTATACGTCTTGCCCGTTCCTGGAGCTCCTTGAAGAATAATGTTCTTCTTTGTCTTCAAAACATCTATGATGGCATATAAATTCTCCTTCGATATCATAGCGTCAACTTTTAATTTAATATATTTACAAATTTCATAGTCAGCTTCATTATCTTTTTTTAATTCATAAATAGCTGGTATCCTAGCCGAACTGCCAAATGCATTGTTGTTTCCAAACTCAATTTTCTCCTTTCCTAAATCCACAAATCCGGTTAACTTTCTAGTATAAGGCCAGTCATGTGAGTTTTCAGAAGAAACCATTCCTGCAAAAAAGATCTGCTTATTTTTGTTCGCTCCACGGGCACAAATAACATAGTCTCCAATTTGCATTTCATCAAACATCTTACCTTTGTGCTCTTGAGGCGACCATCCCATCATTATAGTATGTGTCTGAAACATTTGTTCCAGATAATCTTGTATATTTCCATCGTTTTCGACATTCGGACTGATTACATAATATCTGCTCATTGCATAATATGTTTATTGTTTGAAAGGTGTAACTTATATGTTATCAAGTATCATATAACATATAAGTTGGTGATTTTAGCATCATTTTCGACTTGTATCTCCATTTTGGAAAGTAAAAGTAAGTGTAATTTGCAGAATATCAAAATGTACGGTACAAATACTTACGAAAAATGTCGATTATAGGTGATAAAAGCTATAAAAATAGCTCTGAAATAAATTTGGAAGTTTCTGTTATCCCATAAAGTACTCTGTCTTCAACCAATTAGCATAAATCGAGTCCTGGAATGAGATTGCATCAGCCTTATTATCCAATATATCATTCTTGATAAGGGTAGCCTTTGAACGGGATATTGAGGTCACTGAAAAGATTTGATAGCGATGCATCACTTCAGTCGAAGTGATGGCCTTTTCTCCGGTTATAAGAGCCTTGAGGTAGTTCAAGTTGCTGTGTGTTCAGTGTTTCGGTGATGGTTAAAAACAACAGACTTATGTGACAGCAGTCGCTATTTTTAAGATTGCCAAAGTAGTAATATTCTGAACAGAAAAGGAAGTATTATTTCTTTTTCTGTTCAAATTATTGCTATATTTTGCACTATGAATAGACAATTAAGTGAAATAGAAATCAATCATAGAATTGTTATATTCGGAACTTAAGTCTGCTGATAAGAAAGTAATATTAAAATACAGATTTAATATATTTTATCAATTCCATATTGTTGCAATTGGGAATTTCTAAACTTTTACCTCCTTTAAATCCATGTTGCAATAAATCGGATTCTGTCAATCGAGAACGATTTGATTCTGCAAGCAATTCCAGTTTATAAGTTTTATCATCAGGAGCCTTTTCTATCCAAAATTCTTTATCCTCACGTTTGCAGTTCTCTGCTGTTACAATCATTTTGAAACGGACATAACGTTCATCGGACATAAACAGATATACGATATCGCCTATGGCGAAACGAGCTCTCCCCATTCTCCAAGAAATAAACCCTAAGGTATTTATTGCATCAGCATGCCTACATCTTTTCTTATTGGCGAAGGCAATCCAAGTACGGTTACATTTATTCATAGTTTTATTATTTTGCGAAATATTCAGTCTTCAACCAATAGGCATAAATCGGGTCTTGGAACGAGATTTCACCGGCTTTATTATCCAATATATCATTCTTGATAAGGGTAGCCTTTGAGCGGGATATTGAGGTCGTTGAAGAGATTTGATAGCGATGCATTACTTCGGTCGAACTGATGGCCTTTTCTCCAGCTATAAGAGCTTTGAGGTAGTTCAGTTGCTGGGTGGTCAGTGTTTCGGTAATTGTTACAAACAACAGACTTAACTGTTCCACCAACGCTGTGTGTGCCTCACGTACGATTTCAACGGTACATACATCCTTTGTTCTGAGCCATGAAAGCTGTGCCAACTGCTGTGCGTAATATGGATGGTTATCTACGAGTTTTGCAATCAAATGGCTTGCTTCATCGTCGATGTTCTTGCCAGTATCAGCGAAACGACTCTTGAAAAACTCCACGAGGCAAGGCGTCTCAATCTTATTGAGAAACATCAGGTTGCCGAACTTGTAGAATGGTTTGGATGAGTCGGTAAACACTTCCATCATCATGTGGCGCTTGCTGCCATAGAGACAATAGGCCACACTCTGGTGCAGCTGCCAATGTGAACGCAATTTTTTCTGGAAATAGTCTGGGTCTGTAAATTCCGCGATATTTTGGAACTCATCTACGCAAATTACGATTTTCAGGCCTTTCTTCTTGGCAATCTTTTCGGCAAGATCGAGCACTTCATCAGGATTGCGTTTTACCTCCTCCCAATCAAAGTCGATTGAGACCTCATTGGTGGAGTCTGTACCGATTGAAATCTTGGGAACAAGATGCGAAAAGAAGCTCTTCGCACTCTCGATTGCTTCCTCCCATTTTGTGGAAGTGGCGGCAATTACCTTTTGAGCGAGCAGCGAATAGAAATGCTCTTCGCTACGCACATTGAAAAGGTCGATATGACAGATTCGGAGGTTGCTGTCTTGCGCCATCGCTAACTTTGCTGCCTTATTTACAAGCGAACTTTTACCCCAGCGACGAGGAGAAATAATAATCGTGTTGATTAACGACATAAAGTTCTGAACCAAGTCGGCTGTTTCTTTCTCACGGTCAGTAAAATTCTTCTCGGTAGCAATCTTTCCAAATATAAACGGAGTTTCCATAACGCTCTATTTTTGATTTTCACCACAAATATAATACATAAAATGTAACTACAAAAAAATGTTGCAACAAAAAGTGTATATACATTTATTGTAGTATTTTATTGATTTGTGTCTTCTTTGTATAAATATCAGGGTAAAAGTTGTACAATCATAATGAGTTTCGCTTTCCAGTAAGAAACAATATATTGTTTGTTTTTGTGAAATACGAACTCTACGAATAATATAATAGCATTTAATGTCTTAACGTCCAATGATGTAATCAAGCAGATTACGGTAAGAGTAAATTCGAAAATTTATTCCTGTAACACATCATAAAATAAAGTAAAATCACTATATTTACATATTATATGATATATTGAGCTATGACAAAAAGTACGATGGGTACCAAGTTACCAAGAAAATTGGAGCAGAAAATGCAAATTGTGGGTGAACAGATCAGGCTGGCCAGATTGCGCAGAAATCTTAGTATTGCTCAGGTTGCCGAACGTGCCACCTGTTCACCTCTTACGGTTTCGCGCATAGAGAAAGGTGTACCTACAGTGGCAATAGGCATTTATCTTAGGGTGCTTTATGCACTTCAAATGGATGATGACATTCTTCTGCTTGCAAAAGAAGATACAATGGGAAAGGCCTTGCAGGATTTGAGCCTTAAGAAACGAGAAAGGGCTTCCAAGAAAGCATAAGAAAAAACTCTATGTATCTGCTGATTTTGATTGACTTAAAGAGCCCAAACTGATTGGAGAGCTAAGTTACGAGTCTCATTGTAGCTCTGACAGCTATGGATTCTTTCAAATGTTCTTCTCATACTTTTTCAGACAGATGGGAACATACTTTGATAAAACGCTGAGAACAGATTTTGGCAAAGGAAGAGAGAATCTGGTACATCGACTTTCTTCATTTTATCATCATATGGGGATTGATGACTTTTGTATTGATAATGTTATTGTGGTGTATTTTGATAGTTAATTTTAGTGCTGTATGGTATATTTTTCAGATATATTTAATGTAGACGAGTCTATTTTAGAGTCATATGGGGCAATGAATATATCATTGCTTAACGATATTCCTCTTTTTATTGACCCATTTTTATTATACGCAAGTGAAAAGCCAGAATACAGGCAATTGCATGAAAATATATTGGATTATCTTTCTTTTTTGAGAGATAAGGCAAGTGGATTTATCTCATCTGAAAAGATTAAACGATGGTATACTTTTCCTGAGGTCAAGCAAAATTGGCTCGGATATAGTGAATCAGGAAATGGAGGTTTAGGCTTAGGAAAGGATTTTGGACAATCTATGTCAAAGGCTATTCAAGGCGTTTTTCCGGATCTAAAAAATGAGAAGATTACAGAAACGTCTCATTTAGAGAAATTATCGTTGTTTAAAGTAGGTGTAGGTCGAGATAATATAAGTGATTTTACTTGCAATTTAATAAAAAAATATTTGCTTGAATATACGCAAACTTTTGCAATGCAATATCTATCTCTAGAACAATGTAAAAATATTGCAGTTTCCAAGGTCTATTTTGATTATAAATATGAAAATTGGATGTCCCAAAAATATATCTTGCCATATTTTAATGGTGACTATGTAATATTAACGCCTAAAGATCTTCTTACTAAAGATGAAACATGGATTAATGCTAGTGAAATGCGACATCGTTTATTAGACATTACAAGCAGTTTGCCAAATGATGAATTAAGAGATCAAATTAATGATATTTACTTAAAACAGTTAACAAAGAAAAAGATTACGAACAAATTAATGAATGAAGCGGCTGCAACTACAATCGCACGATTCCCTATATTAATGGATTACTATATAAAAATTAAGGAGGAAGAAAAAGAGAATGCAAAAAATGTATCGAAGGAGGTAGTCTTATCTGTAGATGAAGTATTTATAAGAAATGTACAAACCTTGATACAAATCTTAAAGGTTAATACTCAATTCTATGATGAGAGTGCAATTGGATCTTATGATGCATCAAGAGCGCGAGTGATGTATCTGAAAGATTTTATAGAGAATAAAGATGGATATAAATTATTCTATCATAAGGGTAAACCTATCAAAAGAGAAAAAGATCTTCAACTGCTTTTTAAGCTTACATGGTTTGCGACAATATTTGATGTAAATGCTGAAGTTAATAATGGTAGAGGACCTGTCGACTTTAAAATCTCTAAGGGAGATTTAGATAAAACCCTAGTAGAATTTAAACTTGCAAGTAATTCTAAATTAAAACAAAATATCGCCAACCAAGTTCAAGTATATGAAGCTGCAAATAATACGAATCAGAGTATGAAAGTTATTCTTTATTTTAATGAAATAGAATATAAAAAAGTTCTAAATGTTTTGGATGAACTAGGCCTTTCGAGTGATGAAAATATTATTCTCATTGATGCCTGCAATAATAAGATATCAGCATCGAACGTATAATATCTCACATAGCTATTTCAACGGTAGTGTAAACTAAACTGTGTCAAGTTATATTTTGGAGCTGTTTTGGGACCTTCAATATTCCAAAACAGCTCCGTTAGTTATCAATATCGTCAAAGAACTCCAAACAAAAGATGTTGTCAGGCTATGATCCTGAACCTGTTCGGGAACAGGATAGCCAGTTGCTAGGCCGTCTGCCCCCAGTTCTGCACCGGCTGGGTCCACTTCTTCCGGATTCTCGTAAATGCAAGATATACAAGTTTTTCCAGTGCGATATCAGATGTAAACACGCCCTTGTTCTTGGTTACCTTACGGAACTGGCGTTGATAGCCTTCCACGGTATTTTGTGCTTTTGCCGATGGCGTACAAGTCTATGATTCTGTCCGCAAGTGAATCCGCAAGGATCTTTTCACGTTTGCGTACAACTTGGGGATTGAAAGTACCGTCCCGGTCGCGCGGTGTGTTTATGGTCACTTCTCCCATCGAGGTCTGTACATGCTTGCTCATGTGGCCGTGGCGGCGGTTACTCAATTCGCATTCACCTCCTTCCAAATGGCTGTCCATTTCTCCCTCTAGGGCACTGTTGAGCAGATTCTCCAACAGCGGTACCAATACTCCATCCTTGCCGGAAAGAGGGACACCGGCCTTCAATTGTTCAATGGCATTCGCTTTGAACTGTTCAAAATCAAATGAATTACTCATAATTAAAATGTGTCTGTAAAGTTAATAATTTCTTTTTCCTTTACTTGATACACCTTAATTTACAGTCTCATTTCATCTTAGCTGTCTTAAAAAATCAGTTAGAGAAATAGTTGTAATACCTAAACCCTTTGCACGTGTCTGAAGTATATTGTCAGAGGTAAGTATTATCGGATTTTCTCCTTTGTATTTTAATGCCACCGATAAAATCTGACAATCAGGATTATTCTTGTCAAATCCAACAGGTAATAGGCTAATGTCGGCATCCTCCATTTTGGAGAATTGTTTGGTAAAAGCAAGATTGATATTCCTTGCAGCAGTATTGAGAGCATTCTTGTCAATGTTATTTTTTAATTTGAGTTTATCTAGTTCTTCCAATACTTTGGCAGGGATTATCACTTTGTATTTGTGCCCAATTCTATCAATAATGTTAGGGCAATTAACAAATACATTTGTGTCAATTATATAAATGTTTTCCTTTCCTTCAACTATTTCTTTACGTTTTTTCTCGAACTTGGAAAGGTCTATTTTACCTAACACATTTACTGATACATTTCCTGCAGTTATATTCTTGGTGCTATTGAATGCTACAAATTTGTCATCTTGACTTTTTAAAAGATATTTCCGAACTTCTTCTTCCATATCTTTACCCATTAAGGACTTGTCAGCAACGATTATTGTGCAATATTTAGCACGTGATGTAGCGACATTAAACAACTCTTTCTCCAAAGAATATTTTAGCGATGCATTTGGTATAAAGAAGATACAATAATCTACGGTAAGGCCTTGAACTCTATCAACTGTTTCAATCTTTACATTTTCAGGAATCTCACTTTTTTTCGATTGAAGAATGAATTGTTTTTGAATTTGTCGTACAGTCGGCCTGAACTTGGAAAGTACGGCAATCTTGGCATCTTTGTCCTCAGACAAAATTTCCTCAACCAAATCTATAATTGAACTTATAGCTAAGGTTGGAGTCTTATCACCGGGTTCCAGATCCATCCCCAAAAATGTTGGCCCTCCATTTTTATTCAAACAATCGATGGAGGATTTTATTGTTTGGACTTTCGAAACAGAATTGAGATCATTATTGTAAAAGATGCCAGTACATGCAGCACCTCTTTCTGTTAGACGGAAAGTGTCTTTTAACATATATGACGGATATGAGAAATTTGTACACAACGTGTTGAATCCCTTCACAATTCCACCCCAGTCGTATCGATTAATAACATCATCACCTGTTAAGACAATTGGTGGCAATTGGTTCTGATCGCCAATCCAGATTATCTTATTTCCAAGCTTCACAGAGGCTGCTATCATCGGATATAATGCTTGGCTCGCCTCGTCCATTATAACATAGTCAAAAGGTATTTCTATTGCATCTTTTGCCCATGCGCTGGAAAGATAAAATGTCGCCAGAGAGAGATAACCAGGTGCTGCATTACATAGATTTTTTTTGTTAGGCTGTAGTTTTGGCAGTTCTTTGCTTTCATCAACAGTCAAACTTGTTTTGGTAACCTTTTGAGCATCAAGAAAGTCCTTTAGGTCTTTTTTCTTAACTAGTTCTATTAGGGCTTGATTGGTTAACGCTGTTACTAACACACTTTTCCCCTGTCTTAGTAATTCCGCAGATAACGCTGCCATTCTATAAGTTTTACCAGTTCCTGGAGGGCCTTGAATTGCTATACAATTATTTACTTGTAACTTTTGAGCAAGTAAAGTATTCAAATCTTCTTTAGATTCAACTTTCGTTGGATTCCAGTTGTTACTTTCTGATGGTTCATAATCAAGAATTTGTTTAGTAACAGCACAATTAGTGTCCCTAACAATAGCAATAAGGTTCATCAAGTATTCCAAAGGTGGATCGCTTGGTCCGAATGCGATAATTGGTCTTTCCTTCTCTAGTATTTGGGCAAATTCCACACTTATATTCTTAATACCAACTAAACAGAAGTTTGAATCTTCACTTTTAGACAGCCAAGCGCAAAGTGCCTCAGAACAATCACGCTGATATTGCTTTCTTAGTTCTGCCCATGACAACTCTCCCCAGTTCTTGTAACTTCCCATTTCATTGATGAAATATGAAGCAGTCCAGAAGGTGTTCTTTCTTGGCATATTGTCGTTTACTCTAACCTTAAAAACTACCATTCCGTTTTCTTGAAGTTTAATAAACCGACCGACGAACACATCACCACGCTCTTTTAGAACAATGGCTTTGGTCTCAACCAAACGAGCGTACTCCCTCATCTGAGTCTCTAACTCTGTACTAAGGAAAGTTTCGTAATCTTTTCGTGTATACCTCATATTTTACAAATCATTATCGTCAAACAATTCTTGGATGCCTTCTGTCTTTGCATCCATACCGAAACCTTGTACTTGTGAGTATGTGTTACGCTTTGGATCCTTTACAGCAAAAGTCGTCCTCTTTACATATTGGAATACTTTGCTGAGGGCTGCATAATAGTGTTTGGGAGTGTACTCTGTGTCAAAGATCAAATTAACATTAGAATCTTTTGTAAAGAGATCCTCTCCAGAAACACTGTGTACATCATCACCATCCCATACCAGAAGTAGGTTTTTGCTATCTTGCGTTAAGAACTCGAAGTCTGTTGCGCTAAGATATATGTAACCGCCTTTAGCACTTTTAACCACGACATTAACAGGAACTCCATCAGGATCTTTGATTTTTCCTTCTATTTGATTGTATGAATGCCACTTGCCATCATTAACTTCGTTATCAAGAATCCAACCACTGCAATCATAACCGGATTTAACTAACTTTTCACGGACAACTTCTTCGGCTTCTTTATGAGCTGAAGCTTGTTCTTTTTGTGAAAGGTCAGGGCGTTCAATCACATCTTTTTTAAGATTTTCGTCCTTTGATACAGGTTTGGTGGAATTCTCAGAATCTTTATTGTCCAAATCCCCATATTTCTCCCGATATCGCTCTAATTGTTTTTTGAGGACATCTATTTCTTTTTGCCTACTTTCGACTTCGTCTTTTGTTACGAGATTGTCATAAAAAAGCTGCTGCCAATCAGAAGAACTAAAAGGAATATTTTTATCAGAGGCTATGGAATACAAAATGTCTCGAACCTCGCATGATCTATTGATGAATAGCATGTTTGAGGGTGAATAATAGAAATAGTCCCCTTCATTGAATTTGCAAAGAAGCAAATTGTCCAAATTAGTCTTAATTAGTTTGCGAGGCATTTCTCCTGCATATAAGTATATAGAAATAGTTTTGTCATTTTTCCATGTAACATACTCTTTTAGGTCATATTCTACAGAGTTTGATAACAGTTCATTACTATCAATATCTGTACGTATATATTTATTGAAAAGTTCCATCATCTTCATTGTTTGAATTTGATTGGCCCCTGTAAATGGAAGAACTGCCATGTTCTTAAATAGTTCGATGGTGGACGGTATGCTATCTTTTTGGGCTTCAACATCAGAAGAGCTAATTTCAGTATCTTCAATTATATTTTTTCGAAACTGTATAAGCTTAGAACGGTCTGTTTTTACACCAAGGCTAATAAGATAAGAACGCTTATCATCATCGATTGCCCAGCTTTCAATAAATGGTAAAACTTGCTCTTTAGGAAGTACATACTTACTATTGAAATAAGTAGAGAAATACGGGGATAAACGATAGCCGAAAGAATCGTTATACAACTCGATTTTTTGGCTATATAGTATATCCAATAATTTATGTATCCAAGATTCTTGAACAGTAGTTAAATCTATGGAAGGAACATATCCATTATAATGATTATAGACCTTTCTTGCTCGATAAATGGCAAATAGATAAGACAAAGGTGTATAACCGTTTGTGTTATTTATTTTATTAGCAATGTCTCCTGTACTCATTGGCGATATAACTAATAGACGTGATAACTGAGTTTCAGGAAAAATAGCTAAACTTTGTTTAATTTGACCTATAACTCCAGTATCTTTATACTCAGGCAGTAATTCTGACAAAGATATATGCATAATTTTACCTTCATGATATTCTATGTTAACGTCATCACTTACAGTGAAAGATGATAGAGTGCGTTCACCTACAAAAATAAGTGAGGCAAATTTTCGAAGTTGCTCATCGCTAAGAACATCAAATGCTAATGTCAGAATTCTACTTATATAATCTTCCTTTTGATAAGACTTATTTACATCAAGTGTAAGGCGATCTATTTTTGAGAGGAAATATTGCTTAGATTCTGTGTCTTGTTGCTCAACCATTTCCAATGTTGATTCATTTGTGCCTTTGCTATTAATTACATTTTTTGTAAAGTAAAGAGTCCAAGAATCCTTAAATTGTAGATACACATCTTTTAATGACACAGTTTTAAGTATATCATTAAAGTTTTCATCTTTCTTTATTATCTCATTGAAAACATTTTCCTTTTTAACAAGATATTTTTGTATTTCCGGGAAATTCTCTTCTTCATGTATTTCATACTCTTCCATCCACTTTGGATAATTGGCATCGTATGTGGTCATTATGTTCAACCATTTGCGATGAGTCCTGGACTGATTACCGAAAAGAAATGTTTGGACAGGTTTCGTCTCGCCTATTCCTTCGATGTTTTTTATCGCATTGAATAACGATAATTTCTCTAAAGGTGTTAAAGTATCAGAAGTAATACCCTTTATTTTGTCTCTGATTGATTCAAAGACAGCATTGCTTTTTGGAGTTACTATATACTTCTTAAATATTGAATTACTAATATTATTGGAACATTTAAAGCCTATTTTTGTTAAAATGTCGCGAACTTGATCCAAGTTGTCATCTATGATTATTCTGCTTGGGTCTGCATCAACTTGTGCCCCATTATAATTACCATCGACAAAATGGAACAATGGCATTGAAGTCACAAATTTTTCAAACTTTGTCTTTAATTCAGGCTTATATTGGCTATCAAGCCAGTTTACCAAAACTTTGTGTGAATCCGTATCGTTTGAATTTAACCATTCGGAAAATCTCTCACTGTCTAACAGAGCTTTAAAAATTGCATCAAAAGTTCCTGGTATTATATTGTTAGAGAAGAATGACTTAATTGGCAATTTGTCAAGATTGTCAGAGCATGCATATCCACATACTTCAAAGATTGGACGTAATTCTTCCATACCAGCACGCATTACAATCTTACTCAGGTCAGATATAGTCTCTCCTTTACTGAAGAACATGTCACCAAACTTATAAATTGGTAGATTATCAACAAGTGACATTATATTTGCTCTTCGCCTATCGCAATCTTTAGATATAAGCCAATTGTAAAAATCATTTCTATTCTCATCATCAGTTGATTTAAACCATTCGACAAACCTTGTATTTCCGATCATTTTGGGAATCACAGTATCCGATGTAACCTTCTCAACTTTCTCAAATATCTTATTGTTAAATACAGATTTGTCGATGCTGTCAGATGGAAGATGCTTATCTGAACCTAATATGTTAAGGAATAATTCTGAACCGATTATCTTTGAAAGTCCAGTCTTATCAATAACAATCTCTTCCTGCTTTACGGCTTCTTCGTCGGAAACTCTAATGAAAGATTTATTCTCTAGTGCTTCGGTGAATGCTTTATTGAAGAAGGGTGATAACGATAGTGTTCCCATTTCTTCCTCATTCAACAAATTACTTGGAAGTAATTCAAGATAGGAAGGAATAACTGTTGACAAAGAAGCAACCCAGTCAATTAATAATTTTCCAATCTCAGAGAAAAGAAATTGATTCCATATCTTTTTCACATGAAGCTGCTCTCTATTTGCAGCCAATAAGAAATCTGCATTGACGATGAAGTTGAAGCCAAAATCGTTAACTGAAGTTGGCAGATAGGCGTAAAGAACGGAATTATCCAATTTCACGATTTTCCCATCTTCTACTTTTGCGGCAAAGCTTATTTGTGTCATAGTAGCTTTTTTCAACTTCTCAGGTACATTACGGTCATCTTGCAATGCATCTCTGATTTCTTGGGGTATAGTTATTGGATAGTCTTTCACGACCCATGAACTATCAACAATACCATCTTTTTCTATCCTTAAAATATCCCCATCATGTGACTTTGATATTTTAGTCCGAAGTTCACCTTCATCAAATTCCAAATTCGTCACATTTTTTAAGAAAAGAAGAAAGATAGGATGAGCGAAAATTCTTGCTATGGACATACGATAATCATTAAGATTATCTTCTTCTACCTCAAGAGATATTCCTACACGTTCTTTCCAGAATGTCTCGTTCTCTTTTACTTCCTTTGGGTATCTATATCTTTCCTGCCAAATAGGTTTTAGTTGCCATGGGATATTATTCATGTCTGAATCCCCATAAACAGGAGAATACTTATCAAAAGCGAAAGAATAGTTGCCGGAGTTTATGATGACAGTATCTGAGCCAGTGAATACTGATTTAAAGCCAATACCCTTATAACCTATTTTTTCTTTGTCCTTTCTTTTTGTACTATCTCCAATGCTACATATGCTATCAACGTCATCGGTGTCAAAGACTCTGCCATTGTGCATAAATAGGAGGTGTTCTTTAAGTAATTGTAATATCACAGATACAGACTGACCCTCTTCGGGCTGGTCATCTGCGTTCTGTAATAACTCATACACAAATCGATCATCTGCGTTTGAATACAAGTCATCCATAATATTATGAAGAGCATTAACGGTATTCTTTGCATCACGTTCGGTGAATCCTGTATCTTTGAATATTTTACGGATTTGAGCTTCACGAGATAGTTTGTCTTTGAGATTTGTCCCCAGAAGACCAAACTTAGTATCTGCTAATGTTATTATAAAGGGATTCTTATCCCTAAATTTCTTGGGGGACAACTTAACGCTAATTCGCCAGATATCTTGTTTTTCAAGTTTATCATTGCATGCAGTCCAGAGTTTTACCTTACCCAACCCAAATGGATAATACAAAATATCGCCTTCGGTATTGCGAATGTCTTCAAAATAAGCAAAATCATTTCCTTTTTTATCTTTATGATCAGCCTTTTTATATGTTCCAACCATTGTAAATACACCCTTGACATCTGGCGTAATATTCCAATAACTGGATAAGAATTCCAATACTTCGCTATCTGAACGAGTCTTGAATTCAACTATCTGTTCTTCAAACCATTTATTTCTCATAACAAAGCATTTTTAGTTTATTGTCAAATTCAAATTTATTCCATGCCTCCATAACCAAGCGTTTGGTACGGTACTCGCCCAGTTCTCGGAGTTCTCGCTCTTTGAGCACGCGGAATGTTTCGTTGATACAGCCCTTGCCACACACATCTTCGGGATCAAGAATATAGCGAAGGTCCTCAGTGGTAAGACCATATAAATGAGCAAAGATGGCATCCAGTTCGGCTTGCCACACAGTTCGTTGCTCTTCATCCCATATGACTGGTTCTTCAGGTAGGTCATACTCTTCTGTGCACTCTTCTCGTAACTCTTCCATCCAACCATCCAAGTCATGATTGAACCAGCAAAGGCGTGCTACACGCTCCACAATTCCCTGTTCGTAACCCGATGAGGAAACCTGTTCGGGAGTAAGGACAGGGAATTGTTTCACAAAACTGATACTGGCATGACTTCCGCCAATTTTTTGTCTTGTTGCATAATCAAATACTAATGAGGACATCATTCCCAAAAGCAGTGCTCCGGGCATAGTGCCACGCTCCACGAAGAGGAGCGTGGCACTATGCCCGACGCCGCAGGCGTCGGGAATAAGTGATATAACAAATGTTCTATCATGAGTTGCATTTGTTATGTCTCGAAATCCAATAAGCCATTTATGTGACCACTTCCATATAATATTACCTTTGGCATCAGTTTTAATAAGTCTATTATCCATATCCTCTTTGGGAATCCAATACCATGGCATAATATTATGATTGGGATTTTTTAATTCATCAGATGTTGGCATAGCCATTTGTCTAGCAGGCTTCTCCTTTGTTCCTTCGTTGATCGTTCCGAAATGGTGATTATAATGCCAAATCATTTTTCCCTCATATAGCGGGTCATAAATTTGATTATTTAAAAGAAATTTATTCCCATTTAATTCTGCTCCTTTATTGATAAGTTGAGAGTAGGTCCGGAAAAGATAAGAAGCTGTAGACATATTAAACATACTGCCAAACTTGACATCCCAAGGATTCTCATTTGTTGTATCGTTTATTATCACTTTACAACGGCGATAAATCTTTGTGGTAAGCATTGCATCACGACTGGTTCGAAATATCGGACATGTTTGGGTATTCGGATTCAGAAGTTTAAAATCTGTTGTTTTAAGTTGATAGATTCTTGTTGGATCGAGAAGATGATCCAGACGAGTAAGATAAAATCCACCTGAAACCTCACGTGGATTATCTTGTTTTTGACCGACAGTAATAAGGCAAAATCTTGCTAGAGAAGCAATATCAAATATTTTTTCTCTATTTACGAAATCATATAATGATATTAATCGATTGTCATTAATAAGTCTTGCAAAGAAGTCTTTTGTTGAATCATTTACTGCAATACCTGTAGGCAATACTAATCCCCATGCTTCTTTTGAACAATTTAAGCAATGTTCAGCAAATAATGGATATAAATCAATTTTTCCTATAGCAGTAAGAGGAAAACGTCCAGAATTTTTTAAATAATTAGATTGACTCGATACAGCCTCACGAGCAGTTTTGTATTCAAGATATAAGGCTGGATTATTTTCTTTAAGTTGAGCAATTTTTTTATCTCGAGCCGCTTGGTTTGCAGCGTGGACAATGGAATCATCTTTGCCAACGAACCATTTTTCATCTTCCATTTGAAGTTTATCCCAAGGTGGATTGCCACACATCACATCAAATCCGCCTCCATCAGCAAAGACCTCTGGAAACTCAACGCACCAGTGGAAGAAACGATTAGCTTGTGCCACTTCATTCACTTCTTGCTTGAACGAATCAGGAAGGACCTGTAAACCTTCCATCTCTTCAGCTGTATAATCAAGATACTTTATCTCCTGTAAAGCATTATAGACTGTACGGGTATAGGGAATATTGAATGGGGTAAATGTCTCGGTTTCACTATCAAATTCAGAAGTCAAATCTGTTGCATGGAATTGTTTGTAGAAACTATAAACATATATATCACAAGCTCGTCGTAGACATTCTACACGAGGAGATTGCATCAATTCTTCCCATTTTGATTGCTTGGTAAGCTCTTGTAAGAGTGAGTCTTCAGGTAAATCATTTATTTCTTTTACCTTACCGGCCAGTCCGATTTGCTCGCTATCAATGCTTTGAATGGCAATATCCTGACTGAACAAGGTTACGGATAAGCCTATATTTTTCCCACTACGGACTAAATCGACATCTTTGAGAGCCTGCTTGTTGAGCTCAATAATTCTTTTCTTGGTTTCTTTATTATCAGCAGTGAAGGCTTCTTTGGGAACTCCATCAAGGAGTATGTCAAGGTTGGTCACTCCAACCACAGAGTTACCGCAACGAATATGATGGTCAAGGAAAGAAAGTGGTTTCCCAGCACAATAACCTTCAATCCAAAGCACAACCTTACAAAGTTCTACAGCATCGGGATTATAGTCTACTGCATAGATGCACTTCTGAATTACTTCACGAAGCGCTTCACGATAGTCGAGCGAAGCTGGATTGTCTTCACCAGTACGTAAGGTACATATATACCAGGCTAAAGTTCGAGCCATAGCCAAAATAATATGACCTGAACCACTAGCGGCGTCACATACTTTCATGGAGAGTAGTGAACGAACTTTTTCTTCAGTGGTCTGACATTTGGCAATACGCTCTTTTATTACCGGCTCCAAGGTTGTACGAATAAGACTTTGCACGAGGTCCGGACGGGTATAGTAGGAACTAGATGATTTCCGATCAAGACCTGCGCCAAAAGTAAAGTTCCACTCTGAGACGGATGTTCCCTGTGTTATGATAGCACGCATTTCAAGAATGCCTTCATATACTGATCCAAACTCTTCTACATCAAGAGATGAATAATTAATCTTTACCCGATTTTGCTTCTCGTCCCTAAACTCATTTAGACAAGAGAAAGCAGCCAGAAGCTGTTTATTGGTAATCTGGCATTGACGTAAATAATGTAATGTCTCAGTCGCGAATAATACGCCTCCAAGAGGCTTTATCAAGAGTGGAGCTCCAAATGTTTCATCCTCAAAAAGTCGGAAAGAATCCATTAGTCCTTCCCATAAGTCGCAGTAGTGTTCATTGCGCAAATAGGGTAACTCAGACAAACCACGTAAGCGAGACACTGCATAATATTTTTTGTAGATGTCCTGGCAACGAACTTTTTGATCATAATCATTATCTGTATCCGGAGCACCGATATTGTATACCAGATTGCGGTCTTCGATAATAAAGAGAAATAATAATCGGTAAATAAAATGAATCAGTTCTTTATTCAAAGTCTGTGCGTTTGCTTCACCATTGATGACAGCCTGTCTGAATACTTCATTACTTGCACCTTTTCCACATACCACTGAGCGTCCCAGTATTTCCATTGCTTTTTGAACGGCATCACTTAACCCTGCACGAATGCGGTTACCGCTTTCAATAGAGCGATTGAACCATTGTTCCATGATACAGGCATCGTCCCCGCTGTGTGTGAAACGGGAAGAATGCATCAGTCGGAACAGCAAGCAGAATTCAGCATAATGATCTTCTTCGACCATACGACGTATGTCGAACTCAATGTATGTAAGTTTGACTAATTGTCCGGTGTTACGAATAAGGCGTAATACTTGGCCATTAGTGACAATGCCATATACATGTTCGGTATTATTGAGATAGTCAAGCATAGTAGCTTGAGGTGACTTTTGGCGGCGTTCACCTTTGATTCGCTGGTCGAGTGTACATTTATCGAGAAGATCTAATTCTGCATCACCAGTTTTATCACCGACTATAATAATTGGCATTTGGTCCAATTCGGGACAAATATAAGGTATGTCGAACTTACGTTCGCCTACTTCAATTTGTGTGGGTTGATAATCTAACTGATAATCAAGACTCGAAAAGAACCGTTCCATGAGACGACGTACAGCTTTCGTTCCGTATGGGTCGCGAAGAGAGTTACGTTCAGAAAATAGTTTCCAATCGTTACGCAGACTGCTCCATGCATTATCAATTTTGGCCGTGAGCGAAACATCAAGATTAAAATCTTGTTCACGGTTACCTTGCATGGAAGATTCAGTCTCTATTTCATGTAAAATATCATCTGAGAGAAGATGGCCATATATATGTATAGAAGTATAATCCATATCCAATAGTTTACTTTATAAATGTGATACTTTGGGTGTATAAACAAACGCAGCTATAACATCCATGGGAAGAATTGGCTTTACTACCTGATATTCTGCTTCTGAAAGATACGTACGGTATCGTGCAAACGAACGTACCAGGTTATTTGCCCGTTTTGTGGCAATGTCGTCGGTGTGTAGGCGTAGTGTCGCTTCATTGTTAATCCATTCCAAACGGCGGTTGAAGATATTGCGTTGAGCAGCTAAGTCAATATTACCGGTTGGCTGTGAATCCAAAAATAGATTTTGGCATTCAGCCTCTGAAATGAAATCATGATTGTCTACTTTCCCCTTATACCCAAAGAATATCATTTCCTCACCAACCAATTGATTATCGTTGCGTTTTGTCTCGCTAATTACAGATCGGACTCGCATAAGGAGTACGGTAGTAACCATATCAACCTTGTCTGTCTCTATAACCATTGCACGGCAAGCTCCCAAGTTTCCGCCGTTGATTGTATCATTGACAACACTCCTTGAAAGATCTTCTACGAAAGTGTGATTACGTCCAATATACATGTAGTTTTTAGGAGTAGGCGAAGCAAATGAAATCCGCACTGTTCCTTTTTTATCTACCGTCCGTTGAAAGTAGGATTTCAAATTTTCTGGCAGTTCGATAAATTGGAAGGAATAGCACAGTGGAATACTATCCACTTTCACATTGATACCGGCATGTCGTAATTCTCCGATAACGAAATCCCTTGTATCGTAAATATCACCTATAACCTTTTTGGCTTCATTCAGACTTTCAATCAACCGGGTCGGATCCATTGCTTTCGTATTATGGGCAAAGTAGGTATGTGACTTCTTTTCAATTTCTACAGCTCGTTGAATACGTTTATCATGTTCTTCAACCGTTTCTGAAGCCCACTCCATATCAAAAAGAGTCGGCTGTTTAATAAATTCCTTTTTCGTGTCGAGTACAATAATCTCTTCCATAATACTCTCCATAAGCGTAGAATCATTATCGGCAATTGGGATGTAAATACCTAATGATTTTCGAATCTGATTTTGCTTACGATAAAGTACTTTCATGATGATTTTGTCGACAGGATTCGTGTCTTCATCAAAGAGCGTAAAAATCGCAACTTCCTTTTCAGTCTGTCCAAAGCGATCTATACGACCGTTACGCTGTTCCATACGATTAGGGTTCCATGGTAAATCATAATGAATAACACAATTAAAACCCGTTTGAAGATTTACTCCTTCTGAAAGACAATCAGTACATACTAATACATGGCGAGGTGCTTTAGCTAATTCTTCAATCTTCATTTTACGGTCTTCATCCGTAAGTCGACTGGTTATCACTTCAACCGATACATCTTTGTATTTTTTATTGCCAGATAAATGTTTGGCTATATAGTCTTTACAATATTCTGCTGTCTGTATATATTGACAAAAGACTATTGGAGCATATCCAGAATTTAAAGCAAATTCAACATTCTTTGCCAATTCTGTAACTTTGCTATCTTGTCCCTTTTCTTTGATTTCTCGAAGGATTGAAATGAATGAACGGAACTTGTTCTTCTCACTATTTGATGATTCCTCGTATGATTCAGGAATTACATCATCATTGAAAAGCCCATCTTTTAATGCATCATTAAATTTATAAATCTTGTCGTTATCTTCTGCTACATTTTCAGAATCATTAGAGCGTTTGTTTATTTTGTTCTGTAGCATGCTAATACCTGCATCTGGACTTGACATCACACCTCTGATAAGGGCCAATAGATCCCAGTAAATATAGCGTTGTTTTATTTTACCTAAAGAACGTGCAGCTTTGACACCTTCACGTACATAGTCTATAATGTTCATAAGGAGAGCATGGTACTGAGCACTTAATTCATATTTGGCATCAAATTGAACGCGAGTAGGAAATATCATATCATTTCCTACATAAGGTTTAACATCTGCACGACGGCGTTGGATAAAATAATGTGACAGTTCTTCACGTTGGCGAGCATCTTCCAATGTGAAATGTTCAAACTCAGGTTTTAAGAGCCCGATAAGTGATTGAAATTCCTCATTATTTCCACTATGAGGAGTTGCAGTAAGAAGTACTATATGCCTTTCTGATTTAGACAAATCAGAAAGTAAAGCATGGCGTAGCTGCTGACTCTTGTTGGCACCTTTGGGCTTAGCGCAAGTATGTGCTTCGTCCACTATGATAAATTCCGGACAATGTTGTAGAAACATTGGCTTTCGGTCTGAAGACTTAATATAGTCTATAGAAATGATTTGGAAGGGTATATCGCGGAACACATTTTGATTGGCACGCATATTCTTTTCCAAACGGCTTATTGTGCTGGAGCGGATAATTTCGGCTTCCAGCCCAAATTTATCGCGAATTTCATTCTGCCATTGCTCGCATAGGTGTGGCAAACATATAATAGCAAAACGTTGAATCTCTTTGCGATCCAAAAGTTCTTTAGCAATTAATAAAGATTCCAAAGTCTTACCTATACCTACATCATCTGAAATCAGCAAACGTATAACCTGGTGTTTCAGGGCCAATATGAGGGGAACCATTTGGTAGGGGCGAGGTTCAAAAGAAAGTCGTCCTAAACAATGGAATGGTCCTGCTATGTCACGAAATGATAATCGGCACGCATTATAAAGAATACGTGCTGCCTCAGGATAACTATTCGCTCCCACATCATCAGATGAGGGCTTGCGAAAATCATATGAGCAGACCATTGAATTTAGTTGGTCTTTATATAATGGCTTATACAGACCGATAACTTCGGCATCTGTACCACCTAAAGGTTTTATAATTAATATATCTTTATCTGATGACTGTTGAACCACCCATGGACGTGAGCGAAATTCAACAAGTGTTCCTGTTTTATATTCCATCTCAATTAACTTATTGGAGTAAATATGTCTGAATGTGCAGATACGAACTCTGCCAATGGCGTTTTGTAGTACCAAACGATGACTACATAGCCGGCATCTTCAAGCACTTCTCTTTTCTTTCTATCATCTTCCTGCACTTCTGGTAAATCATGGGGTGTACCATCACAAAATACCACGATTCTATCACCATATATGAAGTCTGGTTGCACATAATATTTTTCTGGAAACATTGGCTGGGCTTTATCTGGTAGACGAAGCTTATGCTCATATAAATATTTTAAGAATTCGTATTCTGTGCTGCTATTATGGTCACGGGTTGCTTCGAGTTCCTCATACTGTTTATCGTAGCTTTGAAGTTGGCCAGCATTGCGCACTTCTATATCAGCATTCATCATGATAGATAATGTATTATATATTTTTCTAATATCAATAAGTTGATGATATGGCTGATTGTAGTAATTAAGCAAATTAGTATAATCTGCAGGAATTAATTTGGCACGCTCTTCCTCTGAGAGTGGTGTAGTTCTTCCATAACAGATTTCATAAGCTCGTTTTACTACTGCGTGATAAGATGCAGGCTCTAATACTAAGCGTTCCAGTGCACCTAATGAACCTTCTGCATTTTCGTAAATGAGAAGATTGGGGACTTTTTCATCTCCCATTACATCGGCTCCTATTTCACTACCTTCTATTTGAAAGACATCTTCTATTGCTTGCTTAAATGCATACAAGAATGTACGAACAGCTCCTTTATCTGATAAAGCAAGCGTATCAAGAGGCTGAATATAAATAGCATTTGCAGTTGTCTCTGTAAATAACTTGACGTACTTGATACTGTTTGGCTCTTCCGGATGCTGTTGTTGTTTTTGCATATGAATTGCCATACGTTCTGCACTAATCCAATCACCTGTTTTTGTATCAAAGGCAAAGCCATTTGCATTGTCGTCATTTTTTGATTCCAGAATATAAGTCAAGCGGCATGAGGGGATGTAACGAATATTGGCTAAATGAGTTCCATTATTAGTCTTTAGTTCGCACATGCTTATTGCACGAGTATCATCTGAAGAGAAATAGGTTTTTAATTGATAGAATTTTCGACTTCGTTCTTCTTCCTGACACGTAATTTTTTCGCTTTCTTGTGCTACCATGTCTTGTAATTGTATACAATAGCCTGGTATCATTTTAGAGACACCATCAAGACTCTCTCCTGTGATTATATCTGTATGATGTGAAGCATTCTCTTGATTTTTGTAAATTACTCCCGTTTTGGGATTGTAGAAAAATTTGTTAGGCGTTACTTCTCCCGTTAACATCATGCGAGATACACGGAATTTGCCACCATCATTGTAGATGATATTTTGAGGACCAAATTCTGTTAATGCCAATGATTTTGCCCGGCTAAGATATTCTACCTTATCGCTATTTTTATATTGCAGTAAAGCTCTCTGAGGTAATTTTGTAAAATTATATCCTGGCAAGAATCCTTCGCTGGCAAAATATCTGTAAGGGTAGAATTCGTTCTCTTCCGCATTTTTCCCTTGATTTTGTCCGAGAAGCATATCGCGAAGCTCTATTCCTCGTCTTTCCTTTAATAGTGCCTCTTTCTTTTCCTTGGAATTTTCACCATATATATTATTTCTGGTAACAGTTTGTGCTTCTTCAATCTGCTGTTGAGCTAATTTATATAAGCTACGCCAGCGGTTGAGAGCTTTGTCAAAATCATATAAATAACTATCCAAAATCCGGTCCATCCAACTGTCAGAGAACCAATATGGCATTTCTTTGTCGATTCTACTAGACAAATAATAGTCTGATATAGCTTGCTTAAAAATGGCTTTAATCTCTTGTTTTCGTTCTTTTGAAAGTTGGAGATGATGAACAACTTCGGGTTTTAACGTGATGTTATTTGCATTACTATAATCAACCAAATCTGCAATCCCGTTAGATAATTGAGGAATGGGGCATATGGATAATATAGTAGAATGCAAATGGGTCGAGAATAATTCTTCGTTAACCAATTCCATACGTGGTGCTTTTACCTCACCACTCACCATCTTTTCAGGATGACGAAGATAATAATTTTCGTGTGAGTTACGTGTACGGCAGTAAGTATAGATTAAAGCTGCTTGACCGCTACGTCCTGCACGACCAGCACGTTGAGTATAATTTGCTGGAGTAGGTGGAACATTGCGCATACCCACTATAGATAGGTCTTTAATGTCAATACCAAGTTCCATGGTAGGTGAACAGTATAGTACAGGAAACTCTCCATTACGGAATTGCTGTTCTCGTTTTTCACGTTCATCTTTAGGAACCTGACCTGTATGATCTTTCGCTTCCAAATTTATATTGGAAAGCGGAATATTTTTATAGAAGTTCTGAAAATAGTTATTAGGGGTATAAACAATTTCATCCCCAATAGTCCTAATTCTTGTAAGATCTGTTCTCACATTTTTTTCATCACCTTTTTCCCATAAAATGCTTGAATAAAATAATTGGTAAGCTCCGTCATTTTCTTGAATGTAATTACCCAATGCAGCAAATAAAGATTGCATATAGGAAACATAATCTTCTGAATTACGGATTGTTGCAGTACCTCCATTTATATTCAAGAAATCGCGAACAAAAAATGCCAATTTAGAGCGATAGCCAGCGACCTCTTTTCCAAAAGCCTTGCGCTTATTCTGTGGTTTTACAAAGCATAATGCATGTGAGGCAGTAATTCTGTCGTTATCGTCTAATGTCCATGGACTTTTTAGATTTTCTCTAACTTGTTTCTCTATGTCTTTTGCAGCCTCTTCTGTTCTATCATCAGAATATATGCACAATTTGTGACGCATATAATCCAATATTTGGATGATGAAGCGTTCCTTATTTTCATCAGATAATCCGTCTAATTCAGGTATATCATAGAGACGGTCGCAACCATTTTCACCTGTAATTTCGTCATGGAGATATTCATAATTAATCTTCAATAGTGCACATTCTTCAAGATTGGGCATGTTTACTTGCCAGTTTCCAGCCAGATCATCGTAGATGATAGTTCCTAAATATCTTTCCATTACATTTTCTACTTTCTTTGCACGCCCTCCAGTCCAATTAGGGAATCGGAAATAATCGTTATGAGAAAGATGAAGGTGCTTAAATACGAGTCTAGCAATTCTATCACTACCAATAGGCTCATCTGCTTCTTTTACAGCATTCCAAATGGCAGAGCGTATTTTACCTATACGTATAAAATCATTAAAATGGCCAGATTGTAGGGCAGCATCCTGACGAGCATCCACAAAAGTCATGACTTTACAGTCTGCAGGTTCTACATTTGCATTTCTCATTTTTATGACATTCTCATATGAAAGTACGGTTGTTGCTGTACTTCTACCTTCACTACCAATTTTTGATAACTTAGACCATTCTTTACTTGATCCTGAATAGATAGCTTTTGCCGTTGGATCATACTTCAGTGGACTTGGCACATATATTCCTTCAATACACTCATTATTAACATCTTGAGCTTCTGAAAGGTTCCCATATATTGTAAAATAAACTCTTTTTGGGAAACGATCTAAATAAGTTTTCTTAAATTTTCGATTCCCATTTTTATCTATAGTGTACCAGTCCTCTGGAATATCATCTGAATTTGGATCTAATAAGAAATCTTCAACAGATTCATTCTTATGGGGAACGATAATATAACCGTTGTTGATAGTAAATTCTTGCTCTTCTTCATCTAATTCATTACGCTCATCGTAATTTCTGGGTAGAAGAGTGTCGTTTATAATTTTTACAGAATACAATTCATGTCCGCTTAAACGACTGAACATGATAGGATAGTATTGTACTTTATGCTCATTATCAGACAATTCTTCACAATATAATTTTTCATCAACTGTAATGTAACGGTTTTCAGGATTTCCTAATGTTGCATATACATTTCCGGTCTGAGGAATAAATTGATGGATTTTATAAGGTAATAGATTAGCCCCTTGATTAATATTAATATCATTACACCAGTTTAATATATCAATAATGTGCTGAATACAAATATTTATTGAGACTTTTCTATCAATATAATTATGTAATTGTTCAGCTATTTTCCTAATAGAACAAGGAGCTCCTCGGAAGTACTTTTGTTCCTGTTTGTCAAAGCGCAGCGCAATGTTCTGCTCAATCCAATTGGCTGTAGGATGATTACGGAGCATATCAGCATTTAAATCTGACGGAATAGGAGAATTTATAGCTGATAGTATATCCTCTTTAGAATAATTTGTATTGGATAAGCCAACCTTCAACGTTTCATCTACAACTTGATTAATATCATAGGAGCTGCCAAAAATGCAAGAAGCAACTTCTGCAACCTTTTGACGCTGTTCTTTATAGCTAAGTCTATCATCTGCAACCATTGTGGCAGATGTTCCAAAACATAACACTGGCTTTTTAGCTTGTGCCTTTATTCGCCTAATCAAAAATGAGACATCACTACCTTGCATACCACGATAGGTGTGCAATTCGTCAAATATCAAATAATGAAGATTCTCAAGGAAACAATCTCTGAGCCGTTTTTCATCGCCAGCTCGAGTCATTAAAAGTTCCAGCATCATATAGTTGGTTAATATGATGTTGGGAGGCGTAGTTTGTATGCGTTCTCTAACTTGTGAATCTTCTTGTCCTGTATATTTGGCAAATGTAAACGGGCATTCTTTTCCTGTTGCATTTTCATACTGTTGACGATATCTAGCCAACTCTTCGGATTGAGAGTTGATGAGCGCATTCATAGGATATACAATAATGGCTATTGTTTTATTGATAGAATCTTCTTGATGTTGTAGTATATAATTGAAGATGGTAGCCATAAATGTACGAGATTTGCCAGAACCTGTACCTGAGGTTACAATAAATTCTTTATCTTGACATCCTAATTCTATCGCCTCCTGTTGGTGTTTATAGAAGGGATTCTTAAAGAATAATCCTAAGTCTTTATGAATAGGGAAGCCATTTTTGATCATTTGACTGACATCGATTCCAGACGCAAAATTAGGATTAAACTGAATTAAGGCATCCGGCCACAATTTTTCACTTTTAATGGCCTCACTAACCTCTTTTCTTATCCGTTCGTCTTTTATGGAAACGAAACTACCGATATATTCTTTATAGCTTCGTTTTATTTCTTTGTATATATCTAATATATTCATAATTTGTATATAATCGTTCTATTGTTTTGAGCTTATTAACAGTTCTCGAATATCGACTTCTAATATTTGAGATATTCTTAATAATGTTTCAAGACTTGGTTGGGAAGTGTTTGTGCACCATTTGGACACAGTAGCAGGATCTTTCTCTAATTGCTTAGCTAGCCATTTATTGGTTCGCTTTTTCTCCACAAGCACAACCTTGATGCGGTTTATGTCTTTTTCTTTTTCCATAAGGATTTTCTTTCGTTCTATGCAAAGATAAGAAAGCCTATCTATTTTTCATCATTTCAATAGGACTATTTGTAATATAAATTGCGAATTAGTTCAATATTATAGCTATTTATAGATAACATAATTTCTTTTTGGAATAGAAATCTGTATCTTTGTAGGTAACAATGTTTTGATATGGGCAATTGCTGATAGAAATAGAAAAATATATATTAATTATATGGAACAAATAATAACAACAACAGTTGTAACTTTAATATCAGGAGCTATCGGTGCCATAATTGGTACTTACGGTGGAGCGTTATTTGCTGCAAAAAGACAAGAAAAACATATAAAAGAACTTAGACAAGTCGCTATAAAAGCTTTAAAAATATTCCAAAAGTATGCTCGTAATAGACAAACTTACGATGTTGCAGCTTCTGAATTCAATAATGCATTAAGTATTGCTGAGAAAAGAGTTTTTATTGTTGCATTACATAAGTTGGGTATCCCTATTCTGGCGACTCCAGATTCTAAGTTTGACATACAAAATATTGTATTTGAAAAAAGAGAAATAGATAAAGACGAAATAGAAGCTATTATCAGCCAAATACAATTAGGACATTGTGATCAGTTATTTTACATTGAACCTGATAATTATTTTAGTGAAAATATTCGTTTAAAAACATTACGTTATATTGCCAAAAGATGGGTAAGAGAAGTTTTTGGTAAAAGCAAACTTGATCGTTCTCAGAATCCTATTGTTATAGTTTATCCTACTAATTGGTGGCTAGATTATACATTAGGGGAAAGGTTAGGAATTGCGGTTTTAAGAGAACGTATATCTTTAGACGAATATTTTGATGAACAAGGCTTGCCTAAGGAAGATTCTATTGAGCGTTTAATAACAGACATAGATCGTGGTCTATGGGATAGTAGCTTCTTTTGGGATATAGAAAATTATCGAAGCGTAACTGCAACAAGTTCTCTTAATAATATGATCTCTCAATTATTAAACAATAGTCAGAACAGTACGATTCAGAAAAGAGAGAGATAAAAGACAAAAAGTTTGTAAAAAAAGCAACAGAGAGGATTTTCCTCTCTGTTACGAAAAAAGCTACACCTCTAATTCCTTCAACGGTAACCCATAATTATATTGTCCGAAAAATCCTCTGTGGATAAGTTTCAGGCCAAGGGTCTGATAATACTTGTAGTCATCATCCTCGGTGCAGAGGTATTTATAACCATAGCGTGGGGCGTACTCCTTGAAGAAACGGGCAAGGTCTTTCAGATTTTCCTGTTGGTTTCGTTTGAAGTTGCTGCGCACAATGATGATGCTCCAGTCGGGGATACTGCCAACGCCGCAACTGTATTCCCAGAAACGGATATATAAATCCATTTCGCCTACATGGACAGAAACACAAATGCC
>ULUQ01058853.1_pt1 | contig 34753 bp, 40 predicted proteins | sample 1958661 | NCBI WGS metagenome assembly ULUQ01 (sample SAMEA4835765, study PRJEB28245) | human gut metagenome | biome: gut microbiome; material: fecal sample | place: Denmark | collected 2008 | reverse complement strand
CCGCCGCCAAACCCGGCGCCGTCTGCTGCTGCGGTACGGTTATTCAGATCATATACAGGCATTACGCCACTACCTTCCATAGTCATATAGAACATCTCCTTTAAATTTATTGTTTAAAATCATCTGGTGGCCACCGATCAGATTTTAATACCGAATTGAGAAAGCATTTGCTGAGCTTGCTGCGGATCAATACCACGTTGTTTTGCAAGATTCATAACAGTTTCTTTTAGCTGCTCAGGCGACTTACCTTGTGCCATTTCCATAGCACGCCCGAACATAGGGTTATTACCAAACATTTGCTGCATCATACCCATAGGATTATTGCTGCCCTTGATTTGGTTAAACATTTGCATCATTGTCAACGGATTCATTTGCATTTACTGTCTCCCCCTTCACATATCGTTCTAAAGAATTTACTTTTTGCTGCAGAGCTTCAACTAATTCTGCATCAGCATATCTCTTTGAAACCGGCTCTTTTTCAAGCGACAATTTATAATTTTGTATTACCGGCATCCCATTCATATCAATATACTTTGCGTATATGCAGCTATCTGCCGGACAAGGAAAATATGTAAGGCTTCCATCCAAATCAATTTGGGCAGCCTTTACTTCGTCTAAGCTAGCTACTGTACGTCCTTTCATCATCAAAGGCATAGGTGGCTGCGGTGCAAACTGCTGTGCCTGATATGTAGGCATCTGCGGCATTTGTGATTGGTAATTGGCTAAACGCTGTTGTGTCACTCCCGCCATTGCAGGATTTACAGGAGCGTAGGGATTTATTCCATACATTGTTATCGCCTCCGTTTCTTACTTAAATTATCGCTTAAATCAGTCTTTATAATCCGTCAACATTCCTTCATATTTCTCTCACCAAGACATAAAAAAATAAGGCAGTCACACTTATCATGTGACCGCCTTTAATACTCTCTTAACCGAATTATACGCCTGCCGCAAATCTCTTTCGACCGTTTGCACTGACGTATCTATTCGCATTGCTATTTGATAATTTTTGAGATCGTGGATAAACTTTAGTTCAATAATTTCCATCTGCCGTGGCGTTAACTTGGCTTCCTGGATTATTGCTTCAAATTCCTTACGGGTAGATCGAGAAAGCCAATCTCTTGCCTGCAACCGGCAATTATCCATATAATCACCTGCTCGCTGCTATTGTTCCAACTAATACCCCTCCGATAAATCCCCATAAAGCCTTTTGTTTTTGCTTAAGCTCACTTTTGGATTGTTCTTTCTTTATTTGCTCGCTCAACGTCTGCAAGGATTTGTTTTGCTCTGCTATTGTTTTTTTGGAGTTCAATAATGATTCCTGCGCACTCGTTAGCTCGCTTTTGATTTTCTGATAGGATAAACGCTGCTCTTCGATTAGCTTCTTCAGCTCGCTTGAGTTCATCTCCTGCACTGCCGACATGTTCGACAGCTCGGTCAATAGATTCTCCTGTCTGTTTATTATCGTCTGTAATTCGTTGAACTGTTCCCGAGACATCGTTATCGTCTCCGGAAGTTCCTCCGCAGAACATACAGCAGGCAGCGATACAAGCAATAATAACAACCACAATAATCCAATACCGATGATTATATATTTTTTCATACACGATTTTCACTCCATGTATATTATTTTCCTGTTTTTACAGTCATATTAGCCATGTGCGCCGTTTTAGACCGTCATCTTACTATTTTCTTTTGCGACAGTTCTTTCTCGGCGCACAAGCTAAATATGAGCAAAGTTATTTTGAGATTACAGACCGAACCAGCTATGCATAGCTCCCAAAGCAAAACCGATAATCATACCAGACCAAAAAACTTTGTTCGTTAAATATTCTTTTACTTTGTCCATGTTAGTCACCTCCTTATACAATCTTTACCAATTATGATGCCACCAGATCGCCTTACCACGAATAACATCACCGCCCGGCTTCAGTTCTCCGTCGCCTGGCAGATCTGGTAATTTCCATAAATCCCAACGCTCAAAGGTTGTCGCTGGTCCATAGTCATCTAAGTCCGCTGCTTCTGCATGTGTCATTACGGTATCGGCATTAATGTCCAATCCAAGTTCTTCGCACAATACAGCTACAACTTTCGCCATACTATCTATCTGCAGTTCTGTCGGCGGCACGTTTCCAAAATCGACACGACCATCAGCATAGGCTACAGCATCTACACAACAAGCTAAAGCAATCCCAATAGCTCTAGAATTGCGCCGCCATGTATGAGCTTTATATTCTGTCAAATCATCTGTGGTCGCCATAATGGCGCCGTCACTATCAATATTTAAGTGGTAATCACTAAAAAACTGATGATAATTACCAGCTGACCAGTGTAGATAGATCTTATCAATATTACCTCTAGCTCTTTTAGCTAACTGTCGCAGCTCATCTAAAGTGATTCTTTTTGTCACCATTGTTCTCAATCTCCTTTTCTAAATTGTCAGGCACTCCGTCCCCATCTTTATCTACCAAACTTGTAGCGATAAAGGTCACAAATGCGACCATAGCCGGGCCTGTAATCTCACGTATCAACGCCAGCAGGTCAGACATAACAATCTTATCCAACCACAACCACATATAAAGCCAAGCTGCATAATAAGTAAAAATCAGCAAAACTACTGCAATAAAATAGCCTACAATGACCGCCATTATTTTTGGCGACATTGAGGCTACTTTATTTCTAGCACTGACTATTAAGTTTTTTATTTTCTCAAACATGAATATCACTTATCCTTACATGCACAGTTATTACATTTGTTTTCGACCAACAGTAACCGTTCACCAACTTCGTTAATCCTGTTATGTGCAGATTTTGCCTTCTGATCAATCTCAGCAAATCTTATCTTTAACTCTGTTGTACGTTCTTGCTCCCTATTAATAGTCTCAGCTAAAGCATCAACAGTCTTTTGGAGGTTCTCTATCGCTGTAGACAAAGGATTTATGATCCAAATCTTAAATACAAAACCTACTATACCAAATAAAAAGCTAAAGATTGTTATTGAAGCCATTGCCATTTCTACCATCTTTGCACCGCCTAATCTAAAATAATCGCATCCAATTCCTCTTTGCTTTGAGCTGCATTTACTTCAGCCTGTTTACTCCAGCCTGCCTGCTTACAAGTACCTATATGGGTAGATAAATCAGCGCACCAGGTATATACCTGAGCAGCGTTAAGATACTGTATTGTTTTTTCAGTTTCTCCTTCTTTATAGCCCCGGACTGGACATCCCAACGGATATTCGTTTGCAAAACGTTCTGTGCTGACATTCAGTGCAATTCCCTGCATCGTAAGCTGAGTATCTTTATCGCTATCATACCTCACAGGGTTACCAGTGCATTCAGATATGAAACCGCCAGTAATTTTATCTGCTGTCCAATTATCTACTTCTGCCAATTTAGCAAATTTGAGGGTCTCAAATGGTGCAGAGGGTTTCTCATATAAGTCACCAGTAATATGACTAATTAAATATTCTTTGCCGGAATTTCCTAATAACCTGTTATATTCAGCCTTATTTATTAAGTAATATCCTTGACTAATATATTCTTTAATCTCATCTTCATTAAATTGAATTGCCTCTTTAGTATCAGCTCTCTCATCATTTTCTGATGGTAAAATTAGATAATATTCTTTATATTGATTGCCCATTTTTACCCTTCTTCCTATTTAATGTCCTATAGATATCCAAAAAATATACGATGATTTAACTCCGTTTGTAAGAGCGTCACCTATAACAGTAAAGTTATATTTAGTAACAGCCGTCATACTATATGCTGCCAAATCTGCACCGCCTAAAGCTGCTGTTGGTATTCCAACCACAGAAAATGCAGCATTTGAATAGGTAATAGGAAAAGCTATAGTAATACTTCCAGCAAGCAAATTGGCGCTGTTATATCCCCACTGTATAGTGAAGCCCCCAAGTATTCCTACTCTTACATATCCATTCTGTCCAAGTAGATATGTTACTCCACAAATAGACAGTATGTTATCTACGATGTATTTTGATATAAGTGTCCTTACCCACGACGTTGTAGGGACCTCCTCATTGTTACTGTCTGCTGGCGGCGACGTTACAGACAGGATACCGTCTATCTTAGTGTCGCCAGTTTTAGACACATAATCCATTTCAGGCAGCTGATCTGTTGGTACTTTTCCATCTACGAGGTCTGCTTTGTTTTGTAATGTTTCCTGCATTATTTCTGGAACCTGTGCTGCAATAGCCTCTTTCGTCTTTACAGGCGTCATTACTTTAGTATCAACTTCACCGGCGATAGCCTCCTCTGTTGTTGCGACACCAGTAATACCAGCTAAACCTTCTAATCCATCAGCAATATCCTGCGCTCTGTCTGCCTGCTCTGTAGCTGTAACTGCCGAATCAGAAGCACTATTGGCACTTTTCGAAGCTGCTTCTTTTGAAGCTTGTGCAGCTGTCATACTTGTTGCAGCCCTTAAAGCAGCTTGAGCCGCAGCTTTTTCAGAATCCTCAGCAGCAGCAACTTTACTATCTATTTCAGCAGTAATATTCTCAACTGTTTTCTGCGCAGCATCTTCTGCCGCAGTAGTCGCAGCTTCAACAGCAGTATTTTTAGCAGCAACAGCTTCGTCCTTTATTTCCGTAGTCTCATTTACCGCAGCATCTTTTATAGCGGTCAGCTTTTCGATTGCAGTATTTTTAATATTTGTTGTTTCGTTAATGGCGCTCTCTTTGACCTGTTTCGTTTGCTCTAATACATCTTTAGCTAAAGGTAACACCCTGGCAGGGTCCTCCGTCAGCACAAGTCCATCACCAGCATCATTGATTCTAAAACCCATTCCAGCCTTTACCGGAAAAGTATTATTAAAATTACTTACATCAATACCAGCAGATAATGTCCTATTCAATTTTTCATTTAATTGCTGACATATAAAAATTAGATCGTCAAAAGACAATTCAATATTCTCTGCAAAAAAAGGTCCCTGATTAACCAGATTCATTAACTGATATAATGGCAACTCTCGATAAATAGTTATCTTATGACCATCCGGTAATGGATCGCCAGCAGCAGGATAAGTAACAGTTTTTACTTCTAAGTCAACAGTAAAATTCTCTGTCTCCTTCGCAACACTGTCATCACCAGTAATATATACCTTGATGTATTCCGGATGATCTGTCATCTGAAACGTTATAGGAAATTTAGTCGTCGCACCATTGCCAACATAAATATCCTTAACCGTGGTATTTTGTACTGTCATTTATTTTCACCTCCCTATATCTTAGTCGAAGCGGGCGCATCCTTCACGGTATCGGCATTTAACATATTAGCTATAGTAGTTGCTATCTTTAGCTTTTCATCTAAAGACGTCGCCTTTTTCTGCTCTTCCAACAGCAAATCTATTTGTTCTTGTATAATCGCCTCTTTATTCATAATCTCTCTCCTGTTCTATAATAGGCTGCATTTCATTGATAATCTGTTTTTGCTGGGTATTTTCAATTTGCAGAGCTTGTGCTTTTTCTGCTATTTCAGCAGCCATCCTAAGAGCCGCTGGCAAATCTTTTGGAATAACTTCCTGCTCTTTTAACAATTCTTCCATTTTATTGAAAGCAGCAATATATTTTAGCTTCCATTGCAAAACATCTCTAGTATTATTAAAGCTCATAACTAATAAAGAAAATCCATCACGTGTCATCAGATATTCTTTTCTATGTTCACCTTTTGCGTCAATATACTGGTGTTCGTCAAACCAACGAACTTTTACGCCGGTTTCCTGCAGATCCAAGATATGTTTTCAACAGCTTTAATTACATCAGAATGACGTTTACCAAAATGCTCTGCTACCTGCCGGCTGGAAACAACTACCTGCCTTCCAATGATTTGCACTAAATTTTCCATAAATCTCTCTCCTTCCAAATAAAAAAGCGCCTACCGAAGTAAGCGCTTTCTATTAAATTCTAACTAACTTATGATACTATTTTATCATGTCAATATGTCGCCAAGTGTCGCCAAAAATATAACCGCCTCCGCTATCAAACCCAATAACCTTACATTAATATTTTAACTCCGTTTTATAGGCGTTTTGTCGGAAACTTTTTATTTCTTCGTAAAAAAAGCACTTCGCATTTGCAAAGTGCTTTATCATATTCCTAATTAATCACAGTATACTGTTCGCCTATGTCCTATCTTCATAACAAGAACTTTAACCTGCCGCTCTTCTATTTTATAAATAATGCGATAACACCCAGCTTTACACCTATAATAGCCAGCATACCCGCCACTCATTAAAATAGCCCCACAAGCAGTATAAGGGTTATATCTCAATTCATCTAAGACATCTAATACCCTATTCTTATCTAGAGTCTTTAAATTCTTAATAACTGTATCTACAAGAGTCACATCAACATCATACATTTACTGATACAACTCCCTAGAATATAGTATAGGTTGTTTATCTTTTACACTGCGCTCTAAATTTAAAAGTTCTTTTTCTTCTTCTTCTGAAATCATGCAATCTTCAAAATAATCACGCATTTTCTCTAAAACTATTACTTCATTTCTGGCAGTTGTATCCCATGGAGATCCATGCTCATGTGTAATTTGGCTAAGTTTTATCCCAGAATATTGTGCAAACCGATCATAAACAGTATTGAGTGTCCTCAATTCTTGAGGTGAAAAATTACTTTCATTGCAGTCTGGTACTATATCTATACCACATCCACCAAATTGCGAATAGGCATTATATACATTTCTTACAACCGGTCCATGTTTCCACGCTTCTATAGCATCTCTAAATAAAGGCCTATTGTAACATCCCAAATAATAACCTTGTGCAAAATACAAAAGTTTTTGTAGTGCCATAGGGGTTAAATAGTTTTCTCTGCAATCACCTGCTTCTATTCTATTTTTTAATATAAACCAATTCGCAATTTCTCTTGCAGTTTTCATCAAACCCACCTCCTATTCCACACAGACTACATACTTCTTCTTATACAGAGTATATCATAACTAAAGTTCTCCTACAATATTTCCGTTAACTTTTTTATTATAATTGTGATATAATTGTGAAAGATAGCAATATCATTTGAGGAGACAACTATGAAAACTCTTTTTTTATTTACATATTTATTAATATTTCCGTTAAGTGTATTCGCATATCAAAATGAACCAACTGGTTTTAGAGGATTAGACTGGGGAGACACCCTAGAGGAAATATCTAATAAACAACCAACTTACTTTTTTGTCGAATTTAATAGACCTAAAGAAAATATAGTCAATTATGATGTTTACATTGATGATAATAAATTAAGCGATGTTGCATTTGTTAATCCAGTATCAATGTTTTTCTATAATGGAAAACTAAGTAATATTCTCATAGAATTTAATCATAACGAATACTATCAAGATGTTCTTGATAAATATAAGGACTTATCCCCTAAACTACTAGCATTGTTTGGTAATCCACAAACTTCTACAGAAAAAAATGATAATTTAATGTCTTATAGAGTTTTTCATGTATGGGCCGGTGATATAACTACAATTGCTTTAGATTTAGAGATAGGACGACAATTTACTCAAGAAAAATATAATGGTAATTTATATCTAAACTTATTTTCTACTGCTATAAATAAAGAAATAAAGGGTTCGGAGGCTGAAAGGTTATCACAAATAGCTAAAAAAGGATGGTAATTATTTAATACATAATATCTTACTTGCATTTCATATAATTAAGGAGATACTTTATGTCAAATTTAAAAATGTATTAAAAGGAGTGTTTTTGTTTTGAAAAAAGTATTGTTTATTATGTTCGCAATATTATTTATATCTTCCAATTGCTTCGCTGAAAAAAAGAATGGCATGATAAAAACTTTGATTTTAAGAAAGTCAATAAAGTTTTAATAGAATTTTATTTTTTACCTCCGGGAAATGGAATTTCAGAAAATGAAACCGAAGATATATTTTTTGAAAAAATGTCAGATATTTATAAAGACTTAAAACAGCAAAATTATAAATTTTATGTTGCTTATAATATAGCTGATATGATAAAAGAAAAACACAATATTGATATCAACGAAATATATAAAACAAACCCAAGTAATGCAGATGAATTATATCGTTCTTTTGTGAAGGATAACATGGATTTAGTTATTAGAACTGAAGTTATGGCCTATGATATTGGTTCTCAATACTATGAAGGATATTATTTAACCCTTCCTTCTGTTGATACATCTTTTGTCACTACACCATATGGTAGCGGTACTGTTACAACATATGGAACTAAACAGCAATATATCAGAGGTGGCAACGTGCCAGTTTCTTATTGCTCCGTACGATTCACAAATTACGAAATGAAAACCGACAATGCAGTCTGGACTCTCATTGATGATAGAGCCAAAGCTAATCAAACAATATTCGATAACACCAAACCCAAAGATCTATATAAAAGAATTATTAGTAATTTCGTTAATAAATTAAAAGACAAACTTGATAGACCCCAAACATAAAATTTAAGGCAAACTAAAGTAAAATACCCCCTCAAATTTGAGGGGGTAATTTTATTTTACCGTTCTTTCTTCGGCCGGCGCCTAAAGATATCGCCAACTTCCGGCTCCATACCATTGAACAAGATATCATATCCGTTAAAGAATAATTTGTTTAACTGTGCAGGTACGCCTAATGCTGTTCCAACAAAAGTCGCAGTAGGTTCAATCAATTCATCATAATCTGCTTTTTTCTGCCAAACCTTTTGCACCTTACCGGCCGCACGTTCCATTTGCTCTATCGTGCCTTGCACTGCAGTCATTCTATAGCCGTAGGTCTGCATACCTAAAGCTCTGCTCCAGATAGCATTACCAACCTGCCCAACTGGTCCAGCTAAGCTCATAGGGTAAGTAAGTATTTCTTTTGATATTTTTTTATATTCGTCCTTACCTTCTTCAAATGGATCTTCGGCTGACAGCATCAAGTTTATAAAAGCAAACATTATAAACTTGGCCCCCACAAACGAAGTAAGACGCATTATGTCTTTTTCTTTCCGGAAGATATTATATTCTCTTGCCCATTGGTTATACTGTGTGTTAAAGAAGCCCTGGAAAGTAGTAAACAGTTTAAGCATAGGCCCACCACGTAAAAGCGGTGCAACCTCCGTAACTCTGCTGCTGCCAAGTGTACGTCTAATAACCGTATTGGCAAAATCCACAGCTTCAGCTTCGCCTGCACCAGCCCTGATTTTCTTGCCATACGCCTGCATCCATACCGGAATAGCCGAAAGATTATCCGTAGCAACCAGTAACCTTGTGCCAAATTCAACAGCTTTCTTTTCTACAGGGTTCAGGCTTTCCATTTCCTTCATATCCCGCAGGGAAATATCAGGAAGCACAGACCTTTCTTTCATCCAAGGTGATTTACTATAAACAAATTCCTTAGCCGATTTATAGCCTTCTGCAAGCTGCATATTCATACTGTAATTACTAATAGCGGCAACGACATCACTATATCCAAAACCATCTACAGCATTCCCATAAAGCAAAGGATTACCCAAGTTCTGAACGGCAGTTTTAAGGTTAAGCATAATAGCAGCATTTACAGTACGAGCTCGCAGCCAGTTAGCAACGCTGCCCATCCAGCTTTCGCCGACAGAACCGCTGTTAGTACCTTGAGGATTTGCCGCACGTTCAAGATATTCTTTAAAGGCAGCGAAATCGGCCAGGCCTAACTTTTCTTTTATCAGCGTATACATTTCCTGATCGTTCATAATTTTGCGGAAATCGCCCATAACTTCACGGAAACACAGATCATGTATTGCATCCATAGCAACATTAAACTCTGCTCCACGCTTTAGATTAACAGGATATTTAGCCTTAACACGCTCTTTCAAATGGCCTCTTCTGGTACTCATCGTTCTAATATTGCGGCCTTGTCTGGGGTCGTCGGCAATAACCTCCTGCCTGGCATGTTTAGAACCAGTATCACCATCACGCATCAGTGGGAAATAACCGCCACGCATAACAACAGTCTTGCCGTCTGCTAACTTCAACTCTATAGGAGACGCTTCCACTTTTTTAGGACTAAATCCTGTCCAACGAGTTTCAAGTTCTTCCATTTCAGACCAGTACAGCTCTGCAATGTCTATCTTAGCCTGTGCATATTTTATATCCGCTTCAGTAAGATTGCGCCCTAAGAAGTCAAGCAAATTGATTTTAGTCTGCATGATATCGCCATCTACCCACAAGGCAGAATTTTCAAAACCTACTGGCCTAGTGCTACACAATACTCTGGCACTGCTCTCGTTGCCTAAATTCATAAGCATTTTTACCAAAACATGCTTATCTACGGAAGTACCTAACTCGTCATATTTTTCCTGATAATCGGCCGCCTTTTCTGCAGCTTTATCCGGCAGCCACCCCCTGTAAGCCTGCGCTGTTTTTTCTTCATATTCTAAAATTTTTCTTGTTTCATTATCGGCTGCTTCACGAATAGCGGCGCCAAAATGTTTGCTGAAAAATCCATACTGCCAATCGTCCATCATTTCAAAAAGATTATCCGTACTACGTAAAGACGCTTTTAGCTTCTCCATTACTGTAGGCTGCTGTGTTACGCCAACCTGCGGCTTCCAGATAGTTTTCAGTTTATTAAGTTTTTCCTGTGCTTCAACTTTAAATTCAGCATAGGTAACGCCTTTCTGTAAGGCATTGATATTCATTTCCTGTTTAGCAATAGCTTTGATATTTTTAAGTGCATTTACTACATCTTCAAGTTGGCTTGCAGTCATGCGTTCCCGGGGGTTTGTAATGCTAACATCCTCATCCATTATCCAATCGGCAACTGCAACATTATCATAAAGATCGTCCATATCATTCAGATATTCTGATAAAGTTTCTGTTTTCTCAAAACCAGAATAGTCTTTACGTTTATAGCCAAATCTTTCCATAATTGCTGCGGCTTGGATGAAGTTTCTTTCATTACCCCAAGTTTCCTTTTTGGCTTTTGCCTGCTTTCTGAAATAGTTCTGCCACTTAACATACTGATTGCGCAATCTTACACTTTCAACAACACAAGCGTGATTAAATGCCTGGACATTTTTATACCGGACCGCAGTAGAATAATCATCATTTTCCAACGCTACAGCAGCTTTTGCTGCAGCATTTCTTTCTGCAGTAATATACTTTTGAGTATTTAAAGCCTCCTTTAATTTTACTCTATTCTGCAGGTCCATCTGCGCTTGGATTTTAGCTGTTTGTCTACGTGCAACAGCAAGCTTTCTAAGTGTTTCAGCATCACGCTGTCCTTTTAATAAGCCCTGCGCTTTATCCTCAATAAGCTGAGCTTCAGTGTTTATCAAAAGACCGCTCTCGTCATTATACATAGCGTCACGCGCAGCCTCCTCAGCAAGCCCACGCTCTTTATAAATATCAGGGAAAGCATCCTGTACCATTTCATCAATATGCCTATTAACAGCACCAGTAAAAGACGGTTCAGATATAATAGTTTTTGCCAGCTCATCACCAGAAGTAAAACCATTAGCTTCAGCAATCATATCAAAAGTTGCCATTTTACTTTCATCAAAATTGCCTTCTAAATATCTATTAGCTACGCCTTTAGCTGTTTTCAAATCAGATGCAATATCAAGTATCTGCTCCGAAGCCATATATAACGGCTGTTTTGCAATCGCTTCTTTGACCTGTGGCTCTACATCTTCACGATATTTTTGAATTCGGTCTTTACGCTCCTGATTGAAATTAACAAGACTTTCTTTTGTTAACATCTGCACTGCCTTATCGTGAGCTTTAGCAGCAAAATTGCGTAACATTTGCTTACGTGGTTCAGAAAGCGCATCTAATACAACATCTGGCAACGCAGAAAAATAACCGTCAATACGTTCCATCTCTGCAATTTGATCTTCACTTGCCAACATACGGTCGAACACTTGTCTTACCTCATCGTTGATAGGCACAGCATTTTTGTTACGCCTATCTGAAAAGACTGCATCATAAATAGCCAGCAGCCATTTTTTAAACCTATTAAAGACAGGCTGCAATTCTTTTGACGGAGCCTTCCCTTCCATCATATAAGTCTCGGCAGCTTCTGCCCAACGTTCATGCGCAGCTGTTTTTTCTTCCTGTGACAAGCTATCCCAGTCTTTATTGACATCAGCATAATCAAGCATAGTCTGACGATCTTTTTTCATCTGTTCTGTAGCATTAGAAAGTGCTCCTTCACGCATAAGATTTTCAATGAAATAGTGACCGACAGCTTCATGAATTACCGTGCTCATATCGGCACCTTCAAACAGGTTAATAATTGCTTTGCCTTCTTCGTCCCAGGTAATAGCGCCCTTTGTTTTTCCTTCTGTCTGGTAGTATCCCTGCATTTCTTCACGTCTCTTGCGTAGCGCATTTTCATCTGGTATACTATTATTAAGAAGACTGTCAAGGTCGGTTATTCTGCTAGCGGAATCGCTGCTAGGAGAAGGTAGCCACTTGGCAGTCTTTTCTTTATTTACATATGATACTCTACCTTTTTTTAGATTATGTTCTATAAACCAGTTATAATCTGTACCACTTTCTCCACCTTTACCGTAAGCACTCGCAATTGCATTAACTTTATACCAACTACGTTCTACGTCAAGTTCTAAAGGAACAATAATAGTAGACCCCTGCTTATCCTTTAAATCAAGCACTACAATCTTACGACCGGCATAAGAATCCAATATCATCATTGGATCGGCCATTGCACGAGGAATTTGTTTCAACAGTTCTGGTGTCATACCGTCAGAATGTCCATCAAATATATGTTTTATTTTGCTGCCATCAATAGTTACAGGCAAAATTTTACCGCCTGCAAGTCCCAATGCAAGCGGTGTCGTCATAACATTATAGGTTTTGGTATCGTTTATTTTTCCTGCAGTATACTCATCTACAATGCCGGCAAAATTATTTTCATCCTCAAGCAATTTTTCACTAGCGCTTTTAGTTTGCATATACCGACCGTCGGGAGTGCTGACTACACGCTTGAAGCTTACAGGGTGATCTCTGAAATATTGCATAGGGTCATCAGGATTAGCGATCATTGCACGACTTGTTAAAATAGCCAGGACATCACCAGTTTCTTTTTGATTTAGTCCCACTTCAGTCAATTCATTTCTAAAAGTATCAACTGTAGTTCTAAATTCCTCGTCGTTCTCCAACGCTTTTTTATAAGCGCTTTGGAGAGCTTTTTTATTTCTTGCACGTTCTTCTGTATATCCGCCCTGCTCAAATGCTACGCTATTACTTACAGCCTGAAAAAAGCCAGGATTTTGAGCCTCTGCTACGCAATACGTACCCATTGGCATTTCAATATCCTCACCGCGAACGGCAGCTGCCTGCAATTCAGAAGCCTCTATCCCGAAAGTATCTTTTAAATCCAGATTAGGATTTTCCTGCGCGTATGTAAAAAGGGTTTCAGCATCTACATAAGCCTTTTCTTCAGTGGTTTGATTCAACACTAATTTACTGGCAGTAATATCTACATCCTTACTGTTTTTCATTGCTTCTGCAGTACGCACTGCCTGTTCCTGAATCGCACGGTTAGCATTACGCTCTACAGCAACACTAACAGAGCCGCCAAGCCCACCGAATACTGCTCCTATAGCACCAGAATAAGCGCCTCTTTTAGTAATCTCACCAAACTCCTGATAAAATTTAAGTATTTGCTCCTGAGTAGAAAGATTCTCATTTTTAGCCCATATTTCAGCAGCCGCATCCGGGTATTCTTGAATCCATTCAGTAATACCTTCTGTCAATGCAGTTTTAAAAACCTCTTTAGCCTTCCCACCCATAGTTGCTATTTTAGCGGCTCTTGCTCCTGCTCCCATAACTTTGCCCAAACCAACTTTTTCAAGAGCAGACTGTGCAACAGCATTTAACGATGCCGCAGCTCTGGCTCTGTCATTAGATACACCAGCTTCAGTAAGGTCTAAATATTGACCGCCTGCAATCTGGCTACCCATAAAAGCCGCCGCACTCCAACCGCCAGTGCTAATTGCTACGCCGACCTGTGCCGCTAATTGTGGCGCATTCTGCAGTAAATCGTAATAAAACTGTCCTGCTGCAGTTTCTGCCTTTACTTCTTCTGGCTGAAATATCTCACTGCCGCCAATGCGTTTAGCTTCTGTGCCAATTGTTTTTAATTTTTCACCGCCAACAGCATACAAAAGCCGTCCTATCGTATCTGCACTAAACACTTTAGATTCCGTGGTCAGTTCAACATCTTTTTTGTCTGCTCCTAAATCAGCCAAGAGCGCAACTGCACCATACCCACTGCGAGCAACATTCTTAAAGCCATTTTTCAGTGCTGTAATACTTTTCCAGTTATTCTCTTGTTCTCCCCAAAATTCTGCAGCTTTAGTACCGGCAATGCTCATAAGCACCGGGTCTTTTAACGCCTCTGCTGTTCTTGGTGCTATCTTCTCATATTTATTCCAGTCATAATCAAAGTTTTTAGGTAAATAATAATCGGGATTACGAGCGGCCATTTGAAGCGATATATTATTTGCATTAGCCCCTTGTAACGCTTTAGTCTTTAAGTCGTCTGGTATAAACTTTCCTGCTGCTGCTACATCATACAATATAGACCTTGCCATATTATCACTCCTCGTTAATTTCTCCTCTTAATGCTGCTAAGTGACGCTGTTTTATAGATTCCAGAGTATCACTAAAACTCATTGCCGCTAAACCAGTACGCTCACTGGCTCCCCAATCGCTAAACCATGGAGTGCTTTCATTTTGCTGTACTACTGTTTCACTCTGCTGTGGAATATCCAGCAAATGTGGTGCTGCATCTACACCATCACGAACTGCCATAGCCGCAATTTGTTTATTGAGCTCTTGAATATCCATTGGACTATTATAAACAGTCGCATATTGAAGTGCCGAAATCTGGTATTTATCGTTCGGATTTATGGATTCAAAGATTGTTTTTGCCTGTCCCAAATCAATATTATTACCGTTCTGAATCTGATATGCATCTATATAAGGATAAAGCTTAGGAGATAGACTGCTCTTTAACGAACCCCATTCACGCTGTTTGCTATTATAATTTTTAAAAATAGCTTTATTCTGCAAAATTCCCGGTTTATCCTTTGTCCCATACAATACACCATATCCAGCGTCGTATCTTTTCTGAGGATCAGTTTTATCTTCTATTGCATTATCCAAGTAAATTTGAGCTTCTCCTCTTTCCACTGGATCAGAAAGTGCTTCATTGATCATAGTAGCTAACTGTTTATCAACATCCTTATTTCTTGGATCTTGATTTCTAGCAAAAGCAAGCAATCTGCTTCTATCAGCTTCGCCTAAGACTGTTGCGTTTTGATTGATTAAAGATACTGCTTCTGCTGGCGTTACAGTACTATTTGTAATAGCATCTTTAATTTCTTTGTAAATACCGCTATTAGATACAGCGGCAGCAGCTTTCGTCTGTATCCCTATTAAATCATCACCGAATTTTAATAATGTTCTTTCTACCTCTGCATCTCCACCGGAAGCACTAAAAACCATATTTCGCATATCCTGCGAATCAATAATACCTGTTTTAAAATTGTCCCATAATCTTTGTTCTATATTTTTTATGATCATATTTTGCTGATTAGTTTTAATGGCATCATTAATATTTTTCTGTTGCACATAATTGTTCCAGGCCTTCTGCCTATCTTCCAACGTAGGCGCATCGCTTATCGGATGAGCAAAACCTAAAACTTTATAATGATCTAAATCCAAAGCAGCAACTCCATGCGTACCGCTTTGAATTACTTTTCCTGTAGAAGCATCATAAACCCCTACATGATCACTATCATCATTATCTTCCCAATCCCAATAAACAATATCACCATCTCTAAGCTGATTCCGTTGAGTAAAAAATACTCCATTTTTCTTTGCATCTGCCATATTAGTTGGCGCCCATGTATTCCCTTCCTTAGCTCCAGCAGACCTCAACCATCTATTAATACTAATAGTGCAAGTATTCTCGCCATAATTATTACCTATATCTGCATTGGCGGCTTTTACAATAGCCTTACCATCAACCTCTGTTTTAAAATTATCGCCAAAGATATAATCACGTGCAGCGCCTTCATCTTCACCAAAAGTAGCATAAAGGCTCTGTCCCATTTTAAATTGTCGTTCTTCTTGTTTACGAGCATAAACATTTTTGGCATAGGCACTCGTTACTCCCGGATCCATATAAGGCCCATATTTTTCAACATAAGCTTCGGCAGTATTTATATCACCATTAGCATAACTTCTGTCTATCAATGCCTGCCCCAATACGCCAGTCCATTTTCTATACTCTAAATCAAGTCTTTCTCTTCCATATGTTCCGTATCTGGAATTTATGGCGTAATCAATTTCTTTTTGTACATCGGCTATAACGGCAGGGTCATTAGGAGATAAAACAGCTTTTTGAACAGAACTATTTATAGAATTAGCAAAAGTAGTATTCTGCCAAGCTTCAAACTGCTGCGCTCTATATTGCCCCAAAACCCTGCGATTAGCATTATCAGTTTGCTGTGCACTGTAATCAAAGAGCATAGCGCCCTTGCCATAACGAACGCTTTGAGGGCTTTGAGCCATAAGCTCGCTGCGGATCTTTCTTTCTCCGGCTTCATATTCGCTGACAATATCCAGCGCTCCTTTTTCTTTCTTCTGCATCAGCTGCATTCTAAGTTCATTAGTACGTTTAACATACTCATTATTGGTCTGCAGAACGTCGGTTCTTATGATCTGCTCTCTTACCTGTTCAACACCGGCCTGAATAATTCTACCGGTCTGAGCAGATTCCCTGGCAACAGCCTGCTGCCCGCTGTTATCATAACGTACATTAGATACTTTACTTGCCGGCGCTCCTAACTGCGCACCTACTTGAAATATATCGATCGCCATATTCTAGCCTCCTTTTGGGTATAGAAAAAGCGCTTTAACAAATTGTTAAGCGCTTAAAGGTGTGTTATAATGTTGTCCGAGATAGTTTGACGGTGTTGGTCTTATCAGTCCGTAACGGATTGGTGGTGATACTATGAGTGTATATCAAGCATTATCCTTAATGATAGCGTTTGGTGTCCTCGTGGCTACCATTATTCTTGCTGTAAAATAGCAAGAAAATAAGCCCTGCACAAGGGTTAGCTGGCGGGCTCGTTTTCAAGTACTATTTGTTACAAGATGAGCCGACGCTACTACCCGTCAAGCTATCTCTTTTCGTTTATTATATAATACAGTCCGAATTAATGCAAGCACAGTCCGAATTTCTTAACTATGCTTTCTCTCTTTAAAAGTAAGACAAAAGACCAACTAACGGTGAGTCGGCCTTTTCTTTAAGTATACACTTTTCAGGAGAGAGCTGACACGCCAATATCAAGCTATCTCTTTTCGTTTATTATATAATGTATTTCATACTAATGCAACGCTCTCTTACCACTTATAACCTGTGCTAGTACCATAAACGGTTTTCCATTTACTAGAATCATAACCGCCTAAAGATAATATATTCCCACTATTGCCCCATCCATAACCGCTACTTCCTTTTCCATATGAAGCAGCACCTTGCTTTCCTGCACTCTTAGGACTGTATAAACTACCTGCAAGGGATAACCCGCTCATAAGCATATTATTCATAAGTGCACGCTTGCCGGCTTTCCGGTAATTGCGTGCATTTTGATTATAGATATCACGTTGATTAACAAGGTCAGTAGATTGCTGAAAAATATTTTCCACTCCTTGCCTTGAGTTATAACGTTCAATAGCAAGTTCTGTCTCCATATTGTATGCACTGTCAGCTAAAGCACTGGCCGCACTGCCGGAAGCTGCTATACCAGACGCACCTATATTGGCTCTTTGCTGGCTAAGCATAGCGTTCATACGACGGCGTTTATTTTCCTCGTTAATAGTATTTGACTTGGATTGTTCTTCCGCCTGTGCCTGCAGCTTATCTGCGTTTTGATCAGCTATCTGTGCATTTACCTCAGCTTGCTGGGCAGCAGCGTTATATTGCTGCTGCTGTGCTCTACCAGTAATAAAGCCACCTAATAGAGTGGCACCTATTGTTGCTGCTACACCCATTATTCATCATCCTTTCTAAATTCAAAAAAATGGTGTGGCAGACCGTAAATACCATATGGTTCCGGTTCATGTATTTTTGCACCGAGCCATTTAAGCCAGCGGATTATCTCATCATTTCCAACGTTGACCCAGTTATACAGCCTGCTATATCTTTCCAAAAGTCCTTTTACAGCCTTTTTAGTATACCGTCCGACAAATACCCTATGATTATCCATTTCTCGCGTCATAAGCAGCCATACGCGCCCATCGTCGCTCATAATAGACGGTTTTCTAACTCCGTATACTGCAGCCGGTACTCCATCGATTCTAAGGCATCCGACCTCGACGCTGTGCTCTATCCCACCCAATATATCATCTAAAGCATTATCACCAATAGCACAAAACAGTTCTTTACGGTTATTATCTTTTAAATTTGCTGCTATGTAGACTGCATCTGCTCTTGTCGGTATTGCAAATTCGTATTTCGTCATAATACATCTTACCCTTCTATTTCTGGTATCAGCGACAAGACTGTCATAGGCAGAGGATCAGGTTGTTTAATTATTACCTGCTGTGTTTCTGACCAGCTTGCTGATTTAACGACAATTTTAACTTTTTCTGTTTTTAACGCTATCGGCTCCCCGTAAGCTTCGTTACTTCTCCATTTAATCTCATCGAGAGCATCATCTCGCATTCCATATACTCCGCCGCGGCTATCCTTAAGCATTGCGATAAAGCTAGCGATTCGCTTCTTACGGCTTAGATATGTACCGTCCTGAGCGGTAAAATCTATAGGCAAAGTTTTTATTTCTGCATCAATAGGCAGCCCCACATGAACTTTCTTGTATTTGTTACCAAGAACAACCTTGCCATTTTCAACTGTTTGTTGGGGCAGCACATTCCCATCAGCCAATATCGCCACAGTATACCCTTCTAAATGCTCAAGTCCAGATATTTCATCGGTCGGTTCTCCTTCATAAGTTATTCCACTATCGACGAAGAACTGATCCTCTACATTAGTGCTTTTATCACGGCTTTCCATTATTTCCACATAATACTGACCGCCACGTTCAACAACTGCATATAATTTATCTTCTGTTGAACCTCCGATATTACATACACTAACAAACTTCCCGCCTGCTGTGGTATGCTGGTGCCATGCGTATATATCCTGTTCCTTAATGTACGTAAGCCCTAAAAGCAATCCATCATCACGTACACACCAAACAATACTGTTAGGTATCTGCTGATAAGTCATAGATATTATTTTATGCCCTTCAAACAAGTGTGAAGCCAATAAATTTAAATCATCACCTGTATATTTGTCGACATCATAGCTATAAGCAAGGTCACGTATGATATTGCCCTGGTGCTGCACATAAATAATCCTGCTGCCGATAGTAACAGGGTTAACATCTGACACTCCTCTGTATTCCTGTGGCTGACTTAAAACATTGCTTCCAGAAAGAGCTTTACCTCCGCCGCTTACTTTAAATTCTCCGCCAGCTGTTAACAGCAGCATTTCCCCAAAAGCTATAATCGCCTTAATACCATTCATTTGTCCACCGTTTAAAGTAGCCGTAATTCCGTCATCATCGACAGATGGAATGCTTGTTCCAAAGTTATAATAATCTCCTGTTTTACTTGTCCAGAATGTCTGAGGAAATCCTTTGCTTCCCGCAAATACTAACCGGTCTTCATAAAAGCCCGTTGCAGATGGATATCCCTTTTCCCCGTTCCAAGCAGCAAAAGCAAAATCACGGGTTTCGTCTGTAGAACCCAACTGTTTTTTTACTATCCCTTTTACTACTTTAGGGCTGACATATTCAGTAATCAATACATGACCTGTATAATCTCCGCCAATGCTTTGAATGGTTATATAACCTCTTTGCTTTTCATTTTCACCATCCCAAACGCCTGTATTGAATTCAGTAGAAGTAACTCTGTAACTGGCAATACTTTCAGACGTGTTCTCCTCAGTCAAGCTATAATTCTGGCTTCTGTTCCCGCTCTGCGTTCTTACATTTACCCATTGCGAAGAAACAGGATCATATCTTTCCAAACTAAAATTACCATCCCAAAAACCAAAACTTTCTACATAGACATTGGATTTAGGTAATACGCTAACCTGCAGATTTCCGCCTGTACTACTTGGTGTCCCTTTTTTGTACTCTGTTTCTAAAAAATGAGTTAGAGAAAAAAGACTTCCTTCATCACTTTCGGCAAAAATATCATTAGAAGCAGTCAAGGTTATATCTCCATCTGTACTTGATGCATTAACTGTCGTATTATCTCCAAGTGATAATCCATAAGTAATTTTTACCCATCCACTATTTCCTGCTGAACCATTATTCATTCTTGATGCACCAGCTCCACCTAATCCACCATTTCCATAAGAGGTTGCAGCAGTTCCATTTCTTTGATGCCCATAACCATCACTATCTAAATAATAATAAGCACATCCACCACCAGTACCGCCTCTTGCCAAAATATCCTCTACACTCGAAGATTCTCCAGTTCCGCCAAATACACTAGATATGTCTTTTGAATCATCGTTACTTAACCCTACCAATCCACCTGCCCCTCCTTGGCCCACCTTAACCTTTAGCGAACTGGCTCCGCTTACTTTCATTGTAGTAACAATAAGTTCTCCTCTTCCGCCATTGGCTCCAGTTTTAGAAGCAAATATACCTCCACCACCTCCGCCACCTCCACCAGCTCCTGCAATTTCTAAATTTATGGTTCCAGCTCCAGATGGTATATTTACCACATAAGATCCAGGCACTGTCCATTGTTGTGTTTTTATACTTACACTTGAACTACTATACTGCGAAGCATCAAACGGTCCACCAGTAATATCCATTCTTTCAAATCGCCAGTCCAACTCTCCATATCTTGTAAGAGTCATAGGCGCATGTTCCGGATGAACTATAAAAAGCACGTCAGCACTCTGCGTATATTTTATTTTTGCAGCATCTTCTAAATCTTTGTCAACAAAGAAATTCTCTATACTGTATGGTGATCCATTATCATCTCTAACAATATCACCATCTTTATAAAACCGGCATCTGCCGGCTGTAATTTCGACAATATAATTTTGGTCTGTACTATACATAAATGGTATTAGCACAGCCTTTTTATTATTATAAGTCTGCGCTATAAATTTAAACCCGGGTCTATTAGCAGCCCCGCCATAGCGTAGAACTAAGAAATTTCTTAACGTAGCAGCTCCGCTATCATATTTAGCAATGTCTGTACGTCCATACATTGACGGCGACAATTCACCGCCGGCAAAACTTGACTTTAATTGATAGAGTGCCATAATTATGCCCCCGTAAATCTTGCCGCCGCTAATCTATCAACATGCGGGTCCAGCAAATTCTCTTCATCCGCATCTGCTGCGCTTGCTTCCGAAAAATATGCATTGTATGCCTGAATGCACATTTGGGCCAAATCTAATTTACCTGTCAGCGCGTAAGCAATCTCTGCTGCTAATTTCCAACTAAACGCTTCTACAAATTGAGCGTCATATAAATCTGCATCAGTAACATCTACTGTATATTCAATCCATGCATTACCAACGTTTGTATAAATAGTTTTCCCCTGCTTATCAGAAACAATTTTGTACTGATTGTCTCTAGGAAGTCCGCAGAACTGCTCATTGTACATCATTCTCAAGCACACTGCATCAGCAGGATACCGATATGCATATTTCCAGTTAGGAGGAACATCGGCAAGTGCGGCAAGCTGCACGCTTCTTGTTGCAAATGTCCACGGGAATTTTCTCAAAACCGCCTGCCTGATATAATCATAGCAACGCCGGCACACTCGTGCTGGTTCGCTTGCTTCGTCAAGCCGCTCTATTGTAGCTACGCCTATATGATTAAGAGCAATATTACAAATCTCAACTTTATCCATACTTTCACCACCTGTTATAGAGAAAGCCGGAGGCATATGCCCCCGGCTATTCTTATTCTTGAGCCAGTGCCACTAATTCACTAATAATAGTTTCCCTGGATTTCTGACTTGTTTTGATTCCCTGTTCTTTGGCCAATTCTTTTAAATCATTAAAGTTCATTGCTTCATATTGCAGATAACGCGGATCATCATGATGGAGAGCTGTTATAGCCGACACGTTAAGTTTCACGAAGTGTTCCGGAACTTTAATGTTATCAGCAAGGGTTACAATTTCATCTCTCCTATACATACGACCCAAAGTAAAACAATTACGCTTTACTTTATAAGTAGCCATTATAAAGTTACCTGGACGCCATCAGTCATATAAGCAAAGACTTTACCGCCTGCAGCGTCTTCTGCTGTATAAACCAATCTAATATAACGGTTGCCATATTTGATCGGAGAAAAGAATTGCGCCACTGTACAAGCCCTAGTTTGAACCAAAGAATCTGGTACACTTACTTCTACTTCATCGGCAGGACTGCTAAAGTCTTCCGTAGCAGAAGATTGTACTTTTACCTTGGTGATCTTGCCAGCAGTCATTGGTGTGGTCAATTTTACATCAAAGTACAGCGGATGCATAAAGCCACCTGTACTACCTAAATCAATAACATTACTGTTTGCACTAGTACCGGTAACGGCCTGATTTTCAGACAGTAATAATTGCGCATCAATACGTGCCATTATTATTTCCTCCCTTTTAAACGAGTTTAGATTCAGTATTCAGAATAGCTGCACAACGCTGGAACGGAACGCCCCAGAAATTAACAACAGGTTTTCCTTCAACCGTATCAATAGAAAGCATAGTGTTTTTGTCATTACGAGCAGCTTTAGCCATGAACGCCTCAAACTGCTTATTGCAGAAAATATGCAAATTAACATTATCAGGATTTTCAATCTGATAATAACCTTCAATCATTTTGTCGAAGATCTTCGTAGTAGAAGGATCTGTCAAATCAATGTTAGCTAAACGCACAACATAACGAGGATCTTTTACAGCAAGTCCCATAGACCAGTTATACTTATTGGTATGAGCAAAGAACGTTTCACCTTTATCATTTGTTACTTTTTGTAGCCCCATGTATTTATGGGTGAAACCGGCAGTATCGCCCTCAGGGAACAATCCATAAACCTGCTGTTCACCGAAACCAACAAACCATGCAGAAGTCAAATTATCCCCAGTGCCGCCGCAGTCAATGATTTGATCTGCCCAAATCTCATCTTGATTGGTCTTACTGTAATAATACGCACCCAGACCTGTAAAGCCGGCAGGATTAATCTTTTCATCACCATAGAACAGTGTAGAAGCCATCTCTTGGTTCATTGCTTCAAGAAATGCAGCATTCTCACTCATCATCCAAGAAGCCTGCATATTGTTTTTACGTGCCAACTTCTCATCAATTTCGGCCAGTGCTTCCATCTCGCCGCATGTAAAAGATACCTGTTTCGTTTTAGACTTACTCGGTTTAGTACCGCGGTTGATCATTCTCCATGCTACCTCTGGTAAAGAGTAACGCAGGGTTGCTTCTTCATAGTCCTTAGAGTTACACATTTTGAACGGCATAATTTTTAAAATCTTATTAGTTTTAGTCTGCAGTTCAATAATTCTTTGATACTTTTTGTCGAACCCCTGACGAGAAGCAAAGTCTTGAAGGGTTGCGAAACCTGTCAAATCTGGCATTATTTACCACTCCTTAATATTTTTATTTGAACCCGCCGCCGGGGAAAAACAAATCGGCGTCGGTCGGTTCCTTAGCTTTAGGAGCTTGCCCATCAGGCGGTTGGTCTTCCATAAGCAAGCCTCCAATGTTTTGTAGCATTTTTTGTATTGCCGGATGATTTGCTACACCTGTATTTACAAGTACCTGCATAGCCTCACCACCGCCAAAGGTATTAACAGCCAATTTAGCAGCAGCAATATTCTCACGAGAAATAAGCCCCTGCTTTTGGCATTCAGCAGTCCAACCGTCTACAATTTCCTCCTGCTTATGCATAACGTCTAAAACGACTTTGCTATGCAAATCAATTAATTTAGATGCCTGCTCCTGCGTAAGCTTTGCCTCTTTAGCAATGGCTGTAAAGTCAGCTTCTAATTCCGGCGTAAGCTCAAGCCCATCCTGAAGCTTAAATTCGTATTTATCAGGAACAACAGCTGGTTCATCAAACACACTCTTAGGTTGGGCCGTAGGATCGAGATCACCAGCCGGCGTTGGATCTCCACTCGGTTCAGCTGCCGGAGCAGGTTCTGTTACAAACGGGTCACCGGAAGGAGCAGGTTCACCGCCTCCACCAGCACCATCTGCTTCAAAAAACACTTGTGCAAACTTATTCATGTCTTACCTCCGCTATGTCGTTATCTACTTTAAAAAGGTCATCGTCTTCTAAATCAGGAGGGTGTCTAGCGCTTTCCGCTTCATTACGCATCAGCATTTCTAAAGAATGTCCATCGTTCAGCATCCGGATATTCTTTAACAAATCAACACCTACAGCACGTTTACCTGATAAGAAAGCATTGAAGTATGGATCAGATGAAAAAACCGCTGTTTCGACCTCTGTGCTTTCCAGAATGGCATAAATAAAACGCCGTCCGTTCTCGGTCCGCATAATAGCGTCCAAGTCGTCCAGCGCTTGTTGTGCAAGCATATTTGATTCTTTAGTTCTCATTAAATCCCACCTCCCAGCAGTTGATCTAATGCATTGCCGCCATTAGCAGGAGTTTCGCTCATCAATCTAGCTGCATCGGCATAATCTCGAACAGCAGGTGCTGCAGCAGCCATCTGCTCAGTTTGCATTTGTTCTTGCTGTGCCTGAGCACGTTGTTTGCGAATATTCGCAACCTCATTTTCATCACGCACAATCTTTTCTTTTACTCCTGTAGAAGTAGCAAAGCCGCGAACAGCTTCGTCTAAATCGATAATATCTAAAACTTCTGGTTGAGCGGCAGCAAGATTGCCAACAAATCCGACAGTCCTTTCAATAGCCGGTATTTCAACCATCTTCTGAGCTTGGGCAAGAATAGAAATAAAAGACACCTTTAATTCGTTTTTATCAATTTCTTCTGGCATAGGTGGAAATAACCCATGCCTCAAACAAATATCAAAAGTGCGAAGTGTCATCGGTTCCAGGACTTCATTATGCATTTGCTCAAGTACCGGCGACAGCATCAAAAGCTTTTCTTCATGTCGCTCTGCAATTTCTCGCGCAGTCATTTGAGGTCCGTCCTGAGATGCAATCATCATAAACAAATCATTATAAAATGTTTCAGATATTGACTGCCTTTTTTCCTGGGACAAAGCCCCGATCCCTTCATACGCTTTTGCCCTTGGGTCTACGAGAGGATATGCCTGCTGCGCCAGTCCATCAGGATAATAATTTTGTCCTCCTGGCATTCTATTAAGCTTTTTCATTGAGGCAGGAAACGCCATTGCAGGGTCTGCTGCATTATCGATAGCTCTAAGTTTGTTCTTTTCAATCTTCTGTAACTGCATACAGTCACCTAAAGCATTATGTCCCGGACCTGCTCCATATACACTATTGGCAATCAAAGTCCAGCGCGGCATAAGGAATGGGCATTCTCTAAAACCGGATATCTTTAAAAACTTATCGTTTGCACCTTTTTCATAGTGATATGAGCGCCACGGGAAATTACCTAAAGCCAATTTATTAGGATCATAATCATCATTGCGCTCTATCAGCATTTCAACGTCAAAGTATGTCGTTATATTTCCTTTTTTATAGGCCGACTTCACGCTTTCCGATACATTATCTATCCCATATTCTTTTACGATTTGCTCAGCACTCAATCTAAAACGCCTTGCAAATACATAAACCCTGCCTCTTGCATCTACACCGCCTGCATATTCCCCGCAGGTATAAGGCCGCATCCATATGCCGTAGTTATAATCTTCCAGCATCAAAGAGGCGCCTGTGCCGAACTGGGCCATCTCTGCCTCAATCTGCTGCAGCATATTATAAGCATTGCTCTTAGAATAAATGCTGCTCATAATCTCCTGGCAGTCATCGAGCCACATTCTGACTGTATGATAATTAGCTTTTTCTTCGTCTTGCAGACCAAGCTCAAACCACGGTCTTGACGGCGATGTTAACCCACTGTGAATGCCTGCCGCACATTTACCAACAGCTTTTTGAGGATGAGGATCTATAAGATACTCATCACGTCGATGACCTTCTGTGCTTTGAATATCCACCTCAAATCGTCCTCGTGTTGGATTGATATACCGGCTAAGCATTTTCCATGTTGGCTCATATTGACTGCGTAACGTGTATAGCTGGGAGATAGTATGTTGTTTTCGCTTTAATCTATCGCTGTCTAGCAGCATATCTTTGATGTTCATAATCATTCTCCCAACAACATTTTCTTAACACTATCCGAAGTAATCTGACCACCAGTTTTGTTTGTATAATTCCTACCACGGGCTTTAGAGAGCTTTTCAAACAGGCTTTGTCGCTCTCCCTCTGTAGCGTTATCAATCGTGGCAGCAGCCGTGCTTCCAGGTGCGCTTTGTTTGATCGGGTCAACACTGCCGCCACCTCCGCCACCATGTAACTGCATTATAATCTTATGCATAGTCTCACCTCCCTTCACATACCAGCAAACGGATCATAAACCATTTGGCTATTATCAAATTGTGCTTCTATTATCGCCTGTTCTCTGCTTACAACAGGTTGTGCAAAAGTTAAAGCGAGTGCATCCGCTCTATTAGGAGAGGGAACACCTCGCTTTTTCATAGCTTCTTTACTTTCAAGTTGTATTAACCCGCTAATATTAGGTACTGTTTCAGGGCCCGTTAAATCATCCGCTAAAGTCTGGTCATCCTCTGGTATAACCCCGCCTTCTTTCAGCCAATCTTTCATATTAGCCCACATCTCAGCACGTTTATTTTTGCAATCTTGCCTATTTGACTTCCCACCAAAAGCAATCAGTGTCCACGATCTGCCCCATGCGTCACCAGCGCTCTTGATTCCTGTACCATAGCCTAAATCAATAAACACCGCATCCGCCTTATATTCGTCCTCGAATCTGGCTAATATGCCTGATATTTCAATGTCGTTATCGTTCTTAGTAGTCGCAAAGAGCTTTTTCGTGAATAGCCCCTGTCTAAGATAAATAACTGTTTCGTCTCCGCCTGTCCATGCAGGATCACAAGCTATAATCACAGGAGCAAATCTAAATTGCTTTTCATGCAATGTCCTACGTCTTGCTTCATCAACTAAGGCGGTACTAATAAATTGCTTCTCACTCGCCGAAGGAAATTCGCCCTTGACGCGAACCTTAAAGAAGTCACTATCCTCGCCATATTGCACCCGCCAACCCTCAAGTTCAGCCTTGTTACTTATCTTAACAGTTCGGCTATCAATTTGTTTGCGGTTCCATAAACTTCTATTTTTATGAAAGCAAGCATGAAAGCGGCCACTACTCTGAGTAGGATTTCCGAACACACACCAAATGATTTCGGTATCAGCATCTGTCATTGCACCTTCAGCTACTTCCCAAATGATATCCGATATCTCAGAAGCTTCATCGAATATAACCAGAGTTCGCTTGCCTTGGTTATGTAAACCCGCAAACGCTGCAGGGTTACTATCATTCCATGGTATTGCATCTATACGCCATGTCTTCTCATGACCTTCTTGGTTAGAATAAATGCTTGTTGCAGAATAAGTGAACAAATCTTTTGCTATAAACAAGTAATACCATTTAGCTAACTCTGCCCAAGTTTTTGTTTTGAGTTGTGTATCTGTATTAGCTGTAACAACACCCTTTGTATCTTCATGTGTCGATATAGCCCACAGAATAATCCATGCCACCATAGCAGACTTTCCAATACCATGCCCAGATGCAACGGCTTCACGGATAACCTGATCTGGCGTTTTTAATCCTTCTTTGATATCGTTCAGCAGTTCTATCTGCCATATATCTGGTCCTTCTTTGTCTTCAAGTTGAGTATTTGGTTCTCCCCATGGAAATGCAAGCCGTACGAATTCCAAAGGATCTTTACTGACACTTCCAAGAAAGTCTGTTAATGCCTTTATATCCTTTTCTGATAAAGCAACTCTAGACATCGCTATCACCCTTCTTACGACGGCTGGCAATTAAACCAGCAATATCGCCTTCAAGATTTACATCTAGTTGTTCTTTAAACAGCATATAGCGCTTACCCAATAATTCTGCTGCCTTAGTCCTGTCACTTAGTCCAGCATCTAATCCAAACTGGTCCTTTTCTTCTCCACGCATTACTCTTGTTAAATATTCAAGAACATCTTCAGCTGTAGCAATCTTATCACTATCAACTGCTGCCATTCGTGCATCTAAATATTGCTTTACCTTGTTGTTTCTTAGCAATTTACTAGCACTAGCCGCCGCTGAATTATCATTCTTACACTTTGGATAAGCCTTTTTATAGGCTTCTGTTTGATTCCCACTCTCTATAAAGTAATCAACAAAATTCTTCTGTGCTTGGCTGATCTCATCCACTACTATCACCTGCCTTTAATACATTCACCAAATAATACAGAATAGCTATTTCTCTAAATGACCGAGCCATTTCTACCCTAACGCTTACACCCTTATTCTTTTTACGCTCTGCCTTATCTGGGAATTTCTTTTTGTATTCTCCCCATGGCATGAGGTAATCTACTCTGTACATAGTACATACCTTAGATAGCTTCTGGCTATATACTTGCTCCCTTGAATAGAGGTATATAAAGCCTCTCATTTCTAAGGCTTTTATTATCTTCCTAATCTTGCTGGTTAGGTTCATCTTCATTCCATCACCACCTTGCAAATAAAAAAGCAATGTGCAAATTATTCACATTGCCAACAGTTTATATTAAGTTATATGCTAAATTCTGATATATATTACCGTGTTTTATCGGCTTTTTAAGACTAAATTATTTGTGTAAGTTAAGTGGCTATTATTAAGTTATCGATACCACTGAAGTTTGATTTGCATCTTCTATAAAACGATCCGCGCTCTCTTCCTTTGCTAATTCTACCCACTCGGCAGCGGCAAAATCACCATCGCCAGGTACTACTATCAGTGCATCTTGAGGCATTTCCTTGAGCTTTTCTATTAGTTCTTTTACTAACATTTAATCACTCTCCAATATTATTTACTACACCACACCACGCTTGCTGCCCATGTTACGCCTATAACAAGATCAACTGGTCGTGTTGTTACATAGCCGTCTATAGCTCTTTCTACAGCCTTCCAATATCCCTCTATCAAGGTTAGGGCTACTAAAAACATTAGCGTTCGCTTTAACATGTTCGTACCTCAATTAAATATGCCGCTGTATCACCCCAACGGCAGGGCTGGCAGTTGCCGGATTACCCAAACAACACACGCACCTTTAAGCGTGGATAGGTGTTCCCCATCTATGCCGTAATCAATAGGTTTGACGGCTCATGACCGCCTCGTTCTTCTAACCTGTCTGCTCGAAAGCCAAACAGGCAGTGTCCAAGTGCTTAACTTGAACATTTCACCTTTGCAGGTTATCCCGTTACTAGGCTTCCCTGCGATGTTTTGAAACTACCAGTGCGACTGCTGCAAGCCGCACGGTAGGAGCTATGGGTAGTTATCCGTATCATTCATACGATAATTTGCAGCTATCATATGCAGTCATACGGCGAACGCCATAGCCAAATATATGCACATACGGTTTATCACTTGCTCGGACAGTGAGCGGATTACTGCGTATGGCTTTATTGTAAGCCCACTTACTTACAATACTATTTTAACTCATCAAAACAGGTAATATGTCGGAAACTTTTTTTATTTTATCAAACCTTTTTTCAACGCCAAACCAACAGCATCCCTAAGGAACTCTTTGCGAAATTCATAACAAGTATCTCTATTCACACCGTTTAATTCTGCAATTATTTTCATCGGCTTCCTTTTTTCATATTTTTGATACATAACCTTACCAGTAAGCTGATTTTCATGTATCTTATACGTTTCTGCGACAACTTCAAGCCATAGCTCCGGATTCATTATTATTGATTGATATGGTCCATATCCAAACGATATCATACGTACTGGCTCAACGTTCTTCAATGCTACTGTTTCTGTAGGATTACTGATAAAAGCATGACCACCACCGCCCGTATGTCCTTTCCTTGCAGTACGCTGCTCTTTTTCCTCATCGACAGCTTTTTGTATTTGCTTACGATCCCAAAAGTAACGCTCTACATGCTTAATATACTGTTCTATTAGCATATCAGTCTCCTTCTAGCTTTTCTTTTTTAATCGCTTAAATAATGCTCCAAAAGGATTTATACTATCCTCATAAGATTGGAGGAGCGTATTCATCATAACTTCTCTCTGTTTACGATCTTTTTCCTCTTCTTCAATCCAATATTCTTGCACCCATTCTCTCGTACCATCTGCACTTTCAAGCAAATATAAGATACCTTTAGGATCTAGTTTAACACCAAGTACTTTACGTTCTCCCTTAGGCACATGTACATTATCGCCTATATTAAACTTGCTCTCTATTGTTAATAACATTTTGCATCACCTCCGACCAAAACAAAATACTAAAAACCCATACATATATGTTTCGTTAATGGTTCGAATCAACTGTTCTATCCACCGATGAGTTAAACACGTATATACTTTACCCATTCGTCTTTCTCCCATCTCTACGATTCCATTCCTTTACGGCCAGCTCAATAGCTTTGGCGATTGCTTTCAGTCTGCCCGGATTTCCTCTTGCGGCGTGACAATAATCAACTTCCGGCATAGCCCCACAGGCGTGGCATTCTTTGCACTTTACAAAAGCATGAACGCCTTCTGAATAAATATAGCCATCATCCAGCTTGCTATGGATAAGCTCCCCTTCACCGTCGCAGAAAGGGCACGTTTCAAGTTTTATATCTTTAAGCTTCATTTCTTTTTATTCCTTTCCAAAATTTCAGACATCGCGAAACATTTTTAGTCGCTGCCTCTTTGGTTTTGTAAACGCCAACATATTTACACAGCAAAAAATCCACTGCTACGCCAGCAAAAAGCGATTCTACTATGCAACCGCTTGGATTGACGAAGTAGTAGCTTTCCCCGACTACTGGATAAAAAGGCTTCTTTTTAACTAAGTAGTTTTCCCGTAACAGGTCGATAAACGCAGCTTCTAAAAGCATAGCAGGCGGGTTATCTTTTTCGTTCATTACGACGGCTGTTAATGTTCCGCCGTCAATGTCTTCTATCTTGTAACGATCAGCAAAGCCGATTAGTACCCTATTCCCATCAATGGTTTCTATGAAAAATTCTTCGTTGACTGATAACTCGTTGTCGGTCATAAATTGTTTGATGTACTTGCTAATCATTTTTTATCACTCCGTTCTGTATTTTCCACATTTGCCGCTAAAATCCGAATAAGCAAACAGTTCCCACTCTGGCAGATTATCTGGTATAGTGCTTGCATGACGCATACATTCTGTATTTGTGCATTTAGATACATTATTTTCTTTACAGTAGTGATCGTTACTTGCGTGGCAGAAACAGATATCACGGTATGTCATTTACTATCACCGTCCATAATAGCCCCGCAATAAGGGCAGATTTTGTATTTTTTGCTACCGCTGTAGATAGGCACACGCTCACCGCATATACTACAATCTCCTACGGGATGTTCAGGGTGTTCAATCCAGTATCCGTGCTTTCGTTCTTCTATAATAGGTTCTTGATCTAAAATTTCCAGCATTTTATTTGCCATAATCATTTTGTTATAAGACCAATCAGCCCTAAATCTATTCGCGCTCCTGACCTTAGCTATAAATTCAGACGGTCTACCAAAACTGTATTTCTTACTTGGGTTACAGTTACCACAAATAAAACTACCTAGGTATTTGCACTCGTGGCACCAGCCTATGTATTTGATTTGCGGTAAATTATTCCATGCAGTCATTTGCTCTACCATCCTATTTAGCATTTTGTTGACGTCAACAACTCCGTGTACATTTGTATTTAAAAGGCTGCCCCCTGTGGTAAGGTCATTCCACAGGTATACTTCCCTTTTGCGCCACATTGCTTGTATATAGTGCCGAGGCAGTAGCTGGGCAGCCGTTTAAGCTACTTAACTATAAACTTCTAAAACTCTATATCGCTCTCAATCTCATTGCCCCAAACATCCCAACCAGGTGTTTTAGTCCGCGCAAAAAGTTCAATGTATTTTTTATCATATCCCATTAACTCTTTTATTTTCTGACGAGCTATAGCAGGCTTTTCGCTGTGTCTTGTTCTTGGCGCGACTATAAGCTGACTAATGCTATTGCTGGTTTTTTAGGTTTTCCCATCACCCCCAACAAGCAGGCTTCGGTGTTACTGCGCGTCCAAAACCCTGTCCCAAAAACAAATTGCCCCGATTTCGGATAAGTTTTAACCCACTGAAAAGCTATTGTTTTATATGTAAATCCCCATGCATCCATAACCTCTAATCCCTCTTTTAACAACGGGTAAGTAACCCATAAAAACAGTACGCTGTCCCTAGCAGCTATTCCATTTACAGGTAGCGCCATAATGTCTAATTGACTCATTGTAGGATAATGCTTACTTGCCGCACCGTCTACGCCTTTATTTCTATAACTCCACGGCGGATCAGCATAAATAATTTCGTAATTTATTGGATTTATCATCGTACCAATATCGCTCCTCTCCACATATACATATCTACTAAATAATTTACTGATGCTTTACCGCCATGATACGCTGCGCTAAATAAAAATATTGCTATGGCTATTGTTAGTATTGTTTTAATATTTAGGTTCTTCATCTTCGCTCTCCTTAAAGCAAATTTATCGGTATATCTGCTTCTGTAACTATCCCCTGCATAACGTATAGCGCGTTTGGCAACGCTATACCGTTTCCCCACATTTTATACTCTGCACTGTCTGTATGCAGTTTGCTATACCATGTTAGCATTTGGGCTTTAGTGTATTCTTTTTCAGATTTACCGTTGATTTTGGCATAGGTGTTTCTTACTTCAAGCCAAAATTTATATTCTTCCTCTGTAAAATCTTCTTTCTTGTCCGGGTGTCCCCATTTATCCGGGAAGCCTTGTAGCCGTGCGCACTCTGTCGGTGTTAATCGGCGTACAATGTAGTTAACACGTACAGCCTTATCTGTCTGTACCAGCGGCCCTTTGCCGCCACCTTCACAGCCGGAACGGATTTTTAATAAATAGGGGACCGCCTCGCAACATAACGCCGTGTAATCTGTAACACGGTTGTTATGATCGCCTGTTATAGTCGGTACAGTTTCCCCGTCACCGTTTCCCCTTGTATCGTAAACAAGAGGTTTTAAATCTATAACGCAATGCACGTTCCCGTGCGCTTCTGCCCTTAATGTAGAGCTTTTCCCGTCACTACGGACGTTAATTTGCTGACCGCCTTGGTCGTCTAGGATGATTTTTTCTAATGCTACGCCGACCGCTCTATCATCTGCTTTAGTGCCATTTCCAATATCTCTGGCAATTTCTTGCCCCTGCGTTCCGCTCTGCGCAGTATGCCCTCGCAAGCCCTCGCGCTTAAATAGTATTTCTCCGGCACCTCCGCCTCTAAAATCTGCGACAAGGTAGATTCTACGGCGACGCTGGGGGACTCCCCAGTATTGAGCGTCAAAAGTTCTGTACGCAACGCTCCATCCGTCTCCGTTAATACAGTCGGCATAAGCCCAGCCAGCTTGCGGAACCGCAGACATAACGGCGTTCGGTTCCGAGATTTTAATAAATTCTTCAAGCACAAGTCGGAAATCTTCTCCCCGATTACTGCTGAATGCTCCTGGTACATTTTCCCAAACAGCGAATCTTGGATAAATTCCATTCGTCGCCAACCTCATTTCTTTTATGATTCGTATTGTTTCGAGAAACAGACCACTTCGTGTTGTTTCGTCGTCGCCAACAGCTGTATGTTTCAGCCCTGCACGTTTGCCTGCTACAGACATATCCTGACAGGGGCTTCCAAAAGTTATAATATCGACCGGCTCTATATCTGCTCCATTGATCATGCCTACATCGCCTAAATGTTTCATGTTCGGAAAATGACTTTTAGTAACAGCTATTGGATATGGCTCAACTTCGGATGCATAAACAGGATCTATTCCGCACAAGCTTGCTGCTAAGGGAAATCCTCCACTACCGTCAAACAAACTCATTAGCTTCATAGTTCCCTCTAAATACGTCAAGTGCATTACCGCATATGATTTTATTCATAAAATTCCCCACTCTATTCATTGCTTATGCTAATATCTTCCTTTTCTCGTAAAAGCTTGAAGTTACTGACTGTTTCCCGTGCTATTACGGCTCGTTGGTCATCCGACCACATCAAGCAGTTCGGACAAATACGCAACTCAAATCTATGTCCTCTGGTTATATGGCTACCCGACATCGTGTCCTTATGGCATATATCGCAATTCATGATCTCACCTCAAAACGGTTCTGACTTATTAGTATTCAGTTTGTCAAAATGTTCTTCGCCTAAAATCTGTAACTCTGCCATATCTGCTGCCATGTTATACATCTTTGCGTATTTGTTATCGCCGTGGGTATCAGTGACCTTTGCCCTAAATTCAGCAATAGTTCCCAAGAAACAACCACAAGAAACTGTAATACCTTTTTCTTTATTTTTAAAAAACGTAGTGAAGCCAAACCTACTACCAATACGCCCAATTAGTAAATAGTCAGCGTCGCCGTACACCTCAGCGTTGCCGGACACCCAAGCGTCGCCGTACACCCTAGCGT
>ULUQ01054254.1_pt1 | contig 35098 bp, 27 predicted proteins | sample 1958661 | NCBI WGS metagenome assembly ULUQ01 (sample SAMEA4835765, study PRJEB28245) | human gut metagenome | biome: gut microbiome; material: fecal sample | place: Denmark | collected 2008 | reverse complement strand
AAATAGTATGTTTTATAACATTGATTAAGAATTTGAATTCTCGATTCTATTTTTATTAAGAGATTTCCTGATCTTATCTTTTGTTCTTAATGAGTAGCTGCATACCACGCTGTTTCTTCTTTTTTTGAGGCCAGTGAGTGCGTACTTGGATCGGAGATTGTGATACCGGAGAAGGTATTTATTTTCACTTGTCCTCTGCTCATCGAATAGAAATATTCTGTATTTCTTTTGAATGGCACCGTACGATTGAGCTGTTCGTTGAACTGTGCCACTAGAGTTTCATCGGGGCATAATTTGGAAACATAGTCACCATAGTCAAAGAAGATAACCGGATAATATCCGTCCAGTCTCTGTAAAGAACTGGTTAGTGAAGGATCAAAAGTATATCGATGATTAATTTCTTTCATAATAGTTGCCAGGTTATCAAGTTCCGAGCAATCAGTGACAGCGATTGTTCCGCAGGGCATCTCACTATAATTGGAATAAAAAGAGTAAAAACCGTCACAGATACCGGCATAATCTACTTTCCCAATTAGATACTGACCTATTTCGGCGTATGGCATACCATACGCCATCACTTCACTTGTAGATCCTATCAGATAATCAGTTACGTCTTTGAGATCGTAGGCCACTTCTATACTTGACATATAGCAGTCGTCAAAGAGTATATATTCCATTTTAAGTCCGGCATTGGATATTCCTTTGGCAAGTGTGGTTATATCAGTCTGATATTGGGCATTTAATCCTCCGAAGTAGCGTGTCATTGGTACATTTTCGTATTCCCAGTGCATTTTGGTACGAAGACCGCTACGTGATTTAGAATTTGATACGGGTATCCATCCCATGCCATGGCAGCCGATGACCATCGAATAGCGTTTGGTGGGAGAATAGCGTTGCACGTCATTTAGAATGGATGTGATACCTTCTGCTGTGGTATATGCAGGATCTGTATAGTTCTTTAGAGTTTTACGCACACTCTTGCCGTTCTCATAAGCGAGTTCAAAAAGAGTGGCTTTTGTTGCTGTGGTACACATGAAAATAATTACCCGTTCATCATTCAGGATATTCTTTTCAACTACACTTTCAAGGTCGCTGATGTTCTGATAGAAATTGGATGTGAGATTATCAGACCAGGGGAGATACATGAATACCGTTTGTTCTGTAGGTACCGGAACTGGCTCTTCCTTTTCGCACGAAGTCATGCCAAAAGAAAGGAATAGTACGATGATAACTGATTTAATCAAATGGTGATATTTCCGCTCTGTCTTCATTGTTTTGTCAGGATTAAAGTTACTTCTTGATATATAACGTAAAAAGAGCACTTTTTGATTTATATATTCAGAATATAATCTGAATGTATCCTTTTCAAGTGTTACTGCAAATCTACTGAAAAATAACGTAATTCTACTATATACGAAAGTCCAATAGCTCACGTATGGACATAAAAAAAGGAGCAACGCCTTGCTCCAACCTTTGTTAACCTTAAATCTAATACTATGAAAAACACATTGCAAAGATACGGACTTCTGTGAACTTTGCAAATTATCCAAGAAAAATAGTATGTTTTATAACATTGATTAAGAATTTGAATTCTTAATTCTATTTTTATTAAGAGAAAAGTCAGTTAGGCATCTTGAAATCATTCGGCAAACAACCGGTGATCTTCTTAAACAGGCGGCTGAAATATTGCGGATTCCGGAAACCGAGTTCCTGCGCTATCTGGCTGAGTGTTTTATCTGTATTTATCAACCACTCTTTAGCTATCTCGAAACGCTTGAACTGAAGATATTCTTTGTACGATTTCCCCGTTTCATATTCCAGCAAATCATTGAAATATGCGGGAGAAAGACGAAGTACTCTGACGCACTCCTCAATAGTGGGAAGATCGGAGGACTGACTTTGTATAGTATTGAAATGATCATCCAAAAGACGGTCAAACCGTTCGATAATCTTTTTGTTAGCCTCATTGCGTGTGATGAACTGGCGTTCGTAGAAGCGTTCGCAATAATCAAGCAGTAGTTCGATGTATTTGGAAATGATCTTCTGACTATAGCAGTCGATACAGCGTTGCAATTCTTCATTTATTTTATCCAGAAGTTCCAGTATGACCTGCTTTTCACGTAATGAAACATGCAGTGCTTCTTCGGGACGATAAGAGAAGAAAGTATAGTCACGAATGTTCGCTCCAAGCACAGTGCCGCAGATCAAGTCGGGATGAAACGCCAGTATCCATCCTTTGGAAGGACGTGTGTTGTCACTATCCTTCATACTGATTGACTCGCCGGGAGTCAGACAGAGAAGTGTCCCGTCCGAGAAGTCGTAGTATTGATGTCCGTATCTGTAGGCTTCACATTTGCATTCGCTCAACAGAATCGTGTAAAATCCGAATTTGAAATCCGTATGGGAGGATAAATCGGCTTTTGAAAGGTCGATGACACTGACCAGAGGGTGCAGCGTCTTACTCCCCATGCAGCAATTACATTGATGCACACTTCCTATCTTAAGTACTTTATCTCCCATGACGTAACTAATATCCTGATTAGTGGAGCTGTTTTTAGTTCTGTTGCTTATATTCGTTTGGCGTACATCCGACATTCTTTTTGAACAACCGGCTGAAATGCTGCGGATACTGGAACCCCAGTTCATACGCAATCTGGCTGACCGTCTGGCTGCCTTCTAATATCCGTTCTTTGGCAAGTTCTATGATCCGGTGCTGGATATATTCCTGTGCCGTTTTTCCTGTTTCTTTCTTGATCAGGTCTCCGAAGTAATTGGAAGAAAGGCAGACCTTGTCCGCAAAGTATTTTACAGAAGGAACTCCTTCGGTAAGTGCAGTCTGATTCTGAAAATATTCGTCCAATAACTGTTCGAACTTCACGATGATATCTTTATTCGCCTGATTACGGGTGATGAATTGCCGTTCATAGAAGCGCATGCAATAGTCGAGCAATAGTTCTATATTGCGGACAATGAGCTGTTTGCTGTGTTTGTCGATGGCATGTTCCAGTTCGATTTGTATTTTGTGGATACAGTCGGTCACGATTTCCCTTTCCTGTTCGGAGAGATGCAGTGCTTCATTCACTTCGTAAGAGAAGAAATTATAGTGTTTGATGTTCTGCCCTAAAGAAGTTCCCCGGATTAAATCGGGATGAAATAAAAGACCGATAGATTTTGTACGAATTGGTGTCTGCTTGCGGTTATCTATCCCGATAACCTGTCCCGGAGCCATGCAGACAACGGTTCCTTCCTGATAGTCATAATACTTCCGTCCATATCTGAGATCGCCACATTTTGCGTCTTTCAGAAACAGAGAGTAGAATCCGATATTCATACGATAGTAGTCTACCGTCTTTGTCGCTTTCGAAAAGTCGATCACGTTTACCAGCGGGTGCAAGGTCTCTAGTCCGAACAGTTGGTCATACTGGTCAATGCTTTCAATTTTTGTTATTTCTTCCATACGGCTTACAGTTTTGATCTGTCACAAAGATAAAGCTTTTAAATGTATCTTTCTCATTCCGGATTTGCAAAACAGTAATTTGGGTATAAGATTCAGTAATTTGTATACAATGCCGGCGGGCAGTAGGAGGCAAACTCACTTTTTCCAGCTAAATATCAGCGTGTCGGAAACAAAAAAACGGGATAATCACGGGATGTGAATAGTAGAATTAATATATTTGTTCCTGCGAATTTAAAAAGACTTGTTTTATGAAAGCATTATTCATTGGAGGAACCGGTACGATCAGTACCGATGTAGTAGAATTGGCTCAACAGAGAGGGTGGGAGATAACACTGCTTAACCGGGGCTCAAAAAAACTGCCGGAAGGTGTGGGCAGTATCATTGCCGACATTCACGATGAGGAAGCTGTGGCGAAAGCTATTGCAGATGAAAGTTATGATGTCGTAGCTCAGTTCATCGCTTACACGGCAGAAGATGTAGAACGTGATATCCGTCTGTTCCGTAATAAGACGAAACAATATATTTTTATCAGCAGTGCATCCGCTTACCAAAAACCGTTGGCTGATTACCGTATCACGGAAAGTACCCCTTTAGTGAATCCTTACTGGCAATATTCACGGCATAAGATTGCCGCCGAAGAAGTGTTGATGGCAGCATACCGTACCACCGGTTTTCCGATTACGATTGTCCGTCCCAGCCATACGTATAATGGAACGAAACCTCCTGTAAGCCTGCATGGAAATAAGGGGAACTGGCAGATACTTAAACGTATCCTTGACGGGAAACCGGTTATTATCCCCGGTGACGGAAGTTCCTTGTGGACACTGACACATTCCAAAGATTTTGCCAAAGGATACGTAGGACTGATGGCTAACCCTCATGCCATCGGGAATGCCTTCCATATCACCACAGATGAGAGTATGACTTGGAATCAGATTTATCAAACCATTGCCGATGCGCTGGGGAAACCTTTGAACGCACTCCATGTGGCTTCCGATTTTCTTGCGAGACATGGCGGGAACTATGACTTTCGGGGCGAACTGCTGGGGGACAAAGCCGCAACGGTAGTCTTTGATAATTCGAAAATAAAACGCCTTGTGCCGGACTTTATCTGTACAACTTCGATGGCAGATGGTTTAAGGCAGTCAGTGCAATATATGCTTTCGCACCCCGAAACACAGACTCCTGATCCGGAGTTCGATTCATGGTGCGACCGTGTAGCCGACGCGATGGCTGCGGCAGACAGAGCTTTTGAAGCAGAATAAACGTTAGCTGAATAAGTGGCTCATCTTGTTATTGATGGTTGAAATATCCTATTAGCATATCCTGATTAGCTATTAGCTAATCGGATTATGCTAATAGCTAATCAGAATATGCTAATAGCCGAAACAAGTCGATCATAATGAGTAGCGTAGTTAATAAAGACCGTTCCGTCCCTGCTGAACCTCGATCCGGATACCGAAATTACCATTGGAGGACTTCAGTTCGAATGCTCCCCGGAAATTATTCTTCTCCCAAGGCATGGCACTACGGTTGGGCACTTTCCATCCGTCTTTGTCATAGTCTCCGTATGTATTGATTTTCCATCCGTTTTTCAGTTTGAAGGTACCCATCTGCATGAACTGCGGTGAAGACGACAATCCCCAGCCATACCCATATCCGAAACCGGAGAAAGGGGAAGAAAATGCGTCGGTGAATCCCTGCGTATAGGTCGCGTCTGTATTCAGACGGAATATCTGATTATAGTCTTTACTTACATCCGGTACATCGAGACTGAATTTCGGAAGTTTGGGAGGGGCCACATTCATTAATCCCATATCGAGCAGGAAGCCACCGAATTCCTTTATATTGCTCGACGGAGCACGACGAATACTATCGGAAGGAACTTCCGACTGTGCGGATGCAAAACCGACCGATAATATCAGCGAAAGAAATAGAATCAGTTTTCTCATCTTCGTAAAGGTTGATTGATGACAAAGATAGAGATTTTTAGTCTGACTGCCTGCTTCCGTTATGTTTTCTTAGAGAAAAATCCTTTAAAAAGGAGTGTGCCGCTGTCTCGTCGGGATGGTGTCACTATCCCACTAAGATAGTGTAAGTATCCTGTGGGGATAGTGACACTATTTTAGAGCTTAGTTTGCAATGAGTTTATAGCCGATTCCCCGCACATTGACGATACGTATTTGCTCATCCTGTGACAACTTATGCCGCAGTTTCGTGATGAACACATGCAGACTCCGGGAATTGAAGAAACTGTCATCTCCCCAAAGTTCCAGCAGAACGTCCTGCGTATTGACCACCTGATTCCGGTTTTCACAAAGCCGTTTCAGTATTTCCGACTCGCGGTGGGAGAGTTCCTGTCTCACTCCGGCATGCAGCAATGTCTGCGCGACCGGATCGAACAGATAACTTCCTATCTCAAAACGGCTGGATACCTTTGTCTCCGTGAAGCTGAACGCTTTTCCCATCAGCGCCTTGATACGTATGATCAGTTCCTGCATGCCGAAAGGCTTTTTCAGATAATCGTTTGCTCCGAGTTCGAATCCTTCTACTACATCGTTGATGGCCGAACGGGCAGTCAGAAACAGTACAGGTGTCTGCTTGTCCGTCTGCCGGATGCGGCGTACCATTTCGAAGCCGTCCATTTTGGGCATCATCACATCGGCCACCAGCACGTCCGGCCGAAGTTCAAAGAAAAGATGCAATCCTTCTTCGCCGTCGGAGGCGGTATGGATGGTAAAACCGTTTTCCTCGAGCGTATCTTTGATAATCATGGCGAGTGTCAGTTCGTCTTCCACCAACAATACTGTAATGTCGTTTTTGCTCATGGTTTTGATGTTTTAGATAGTAATGGTAAATGTACTTCCTTTGCCGGATTCACTTTTGACGGTGATGGTGCCTCCATGTTTTTCGACCATGCTTTTGACATAGAAAAGTCCTAAGCCGTATCCTTTCACGTTATGAAGATTTCCGGTCGGAACGCGATAGAATTTGTCGAATATATGTTTCTGCTTGTCAAGCGGAATACCTATTCCATGATCGGAGACGGTGATAGTCACTGTTTCCCCCGTTTGGCGGCACTGAATCATAATCTCTGCTTCTTGTTTCGAATATTTCACGGCATTGTCTATCAGGTTACTGATGATATTGCTGAAATGAGTGCGGTCGGCTACTATCGTCAGTGCTTCCGGTTCTGTTTCCAGTGTTATGTGTACGGGGATATCCGCTTTTAGCTGGTGCTGCTCTATTAAAGAAGTAATCAGTTCTTTCAGACAAATCTCTTCGGGGTGCAGTCTGAACGTCTTGCGGCTTTCCATGCTCATGGAAAGAATCTGTTCGACGAGTCCGCTCAAGCGCTGTAGCTGTTCTTGGCTGATGCGCAGATATTGGTCACGTTTGCTCTTTTCTTCCGCCTGGTTGAAATTCAGCAGTGCATCGTTGGCGGCATACGCCACGGCAATCGGGGTCTTTAACTCATGCGTGATGTTGTTCGTAAAGTTGCTCTTCATTTCTTCCAGCGTCTTTTGTTTCAGCAGTGTGCGGATGAGGAACCAGAAGGAAAATCCGAGGATGAGGAAGATGACAAATGAAGTGACCAGGATGCCGGTCATTTGTTTCCATACCAGTGAGGTGATGGGTTCCATTATCAGTTGGTAGCGTTGACTGTGATGCCTGTTGAATTCGTAATCGTAGCGGATGGCTTTCGGGCTGGGGATATAGGTGCTGTCTCCTGCGATGCCCAGTGTATCTATGAATGTCTGGGATGAATCCTGAGTGGCTCCGCTGTATATATATAAGGTGTGGTGAGGTACATCTATGTTGTGTGCTTTCAGTACATCGGTCAGTAGACTGTCATATTTTTGCAGGTTGATGTCGATGTAGGTGTCCACGCCGGAGTGCATACCCTGTTGGACGCTGAGTATGAGTTCTTTCATCGAGTCCTGTCTCTTTAATAATACATCGAGTCCGCTTTCGCTGGAGGCAACGGCGCTGGCATCCGGATCATTGTCATTGACGGCCAGGGTATCTACTGCTGTTTCCGTGCGTGTATGCAGGGTGTCTTTGTAGGTACTGTCTGTATAAGAGACAGTCTGGCTTGTCACCAGCGACTTGCCGTCTGCACCATATCCGGCGGAAACGGTGACCGAACCATGTTCCACATTATCCTTTTGCAGTTCGTTGACGCGAAGCACGATTTCATTAAAGTCGCTCGTACGCATGGCGTCTTTTATATTATTGTTCATTTCCTGCTTCATCGTGCGGTAAAGCCCTGTCAGCCAATATGTCTGGTAAACAAAGATGCCTGTCAGCGAGCAGATGACAAGGATAATGATATGTTTCAACGGTAGTTTCATACGGACAAAGATAGTATGAAACTGTTATTTTTCTTCTCTTTGATAAGACTAAATAACACTAGATAAGCCGGCGATAACGTAAAGTTTCGTTTTTTCTCCCGTATTTTGCAGCATACTCAAAAATAAATGCGATATGAAACGAACTTATTTACTGCTTTTGTTACTTTTCATGTATTGGATGTACGCTTCTGCAGAGCAGGTACAGACAGCGCAGGAACCTGCCGACAGCGTAAAAAACGTAGCCTATATAGACAGCCTGTATCGGGAACTTCCCGAAGTCATGATCACCGGCGAACGTCCGGTAGTAAAAGCCGAACAGGGGAAACTGGTATACGACGTTCCGAGACTGGTCAGCAGCCTGCCGGTAGACAATGCCTATGATGCGGTAAAGAACCTGCCGGGAGTTGTCTCCATGAATGATGCCCTGACGTTGGGAGGGCAACCGGTCACTGTGGTTATCAACGGAAAAGTGACCACCCTCTCTGTAGAGCAATTAAGCACCCTGCTGAAATCAATGCCCGTCAGTCGGATTGAAAAGGCGGAAGTGATGTATTCCGCTCCGGCACGTTATCAGGTGCGCGGACCGATGATCAATTTGATACTGACTTCGGGCATGGGAAAAGAACCTTCTCTTCAGGGAGAACTATATACTGCCTACAGCCAATTACACTACGAATCTCTGGCAGAGCGTGCGAGCCTTCTATACTCCGGACGCAAATTTTCTGCTGATCTTCTCTACTCTTACTCTTACAGCCGCGAACGGAGGGAGACAGACAAGGAAGCGCTTCACACGCTCGCCGACGGTTCGGTGCATCCGATGAATATGTATGATATCACTACTTCCCGCCACAACAATCACCAGATACGCCTTGGGATGGACTATGCCTTTACCGACAAGCATTTGCTGAGCTTGGTTTATACCACTGCTTTCACCGATGTCAAACCTTACGCCACAGTCACCGGTGCGCAGAACTCGGTCACCGATTCGCACTCGGAAGGACAGCTCCATAATGCCAAACTCGACTATCAGACTCCTTTCGGACTGAAAGCCGGAGCGGAATTTACCTATTATCATGCTCCCGGCAGTCAGCTGCTTTACAGCACACTGGGAGAAGAAACACTGAACTTCCTGAGCAAAGATAACCAACGGATCAACCAATGGCGTTTCTATGCCGGACAAGAACATACTTTGGGCGCAGACTGGGGATTGAATTATGGTGTTGCTTATACGACCGCATTGGACAATAGTTATCAAATGTATTTCGATCCCGAAACGGAAACTTTACTGCCGGACAACAACATGCAATCCCGTCGTCGCGAGCAGACGCTGAACTTTTATGCCGGACTCAGCAAGAGTTTCGGTGAGAAACTTTCGGCGGATGTCTCTCTGGCTGCCGAGCAATATCATACGGATATGTGGAACGAATGGAGCCTGTATCCGGTTGCCAACCTGACTTATTTGCCTGCCCCGGGACATATCCTGCAATTTTCATTGAGCAGCGACAAGGAATATCCGGAATACTGGAGTATGCAGAACTCCACTTCCTACATGGGCGCTTATTCCGAAATCCAGGGAAATCCCTTCCTTAAACCGGCAACCAACTACGAAGCTAACATTAGCTATATATTAAAAGGTAAATATGTGCTGACCGCCTATTACAGCCGCACGAAAAACAAGGAAATGCAGACGCTTTACCAGTCTCCGGAACGTCTGGTCGAGATCTATAAATGCTTTAACTTCGACTTCTCGGAACAGGCGGGCTTGGTAATGGTAGTTCCCTTTAAAGTGAAGAAATGGCTGGACTCCCGCATCACGGCAATCGGCTTCCGTTACCGTCAGAAAGACAGTGATTTCTGGGATATCCCGTTCGACCGCAAACTATATACGTTTGTATTGACCATGAACAATACCTTCACTCTCTCCACCAAACCTGATTTGAAGTTTACCCTAAGCGGATTTTATCAGAACAAAGCGATACAAGGCATTTTCGACCTTCCCCGTTCGGGAAATCTGGATGCGGCCCTGCGCTATACTTTCGCAAAGGGAAAAGCACAACTGACCTTGAAATGCGACGACATATTTAATACTTCCACCATTTCGACTAATGTCCGTTTCGGACAACAGAATGTGAAGAATCACTATATGAAGACTACCCGTGCCTTCGGTATTTCCTTCAACTACAAATTCGGAGGATACAAGGAGAAAAAGCGGGAAGAGGTGGATACTTCCCGCTTTAAATAATAAGTATTACCTATTTTCTGCATACTCATCCAGTACGCGCTTGATACTTTGTCCTATTTTTACGTAATCGGCTTCGTTCAGATTGGCGAGCGAAACACGGACACTCCATTTCGGTCCGGCAAATCCGCCGCCGTTCAGCAGGACGAGCGAAGTCTCGTTGGCAAGGCGGAAAACAACGTCCAGCGGATTGTAGGTCTTTTGCAGATAGTCTACAAATTCGTCACCGTAGAATTTCTTCGCCCATACCAGCATATCGATTTCCGAATAATATCCGGCACGCAGCGGGTCTTCTATCAACGTGAAGCCGGTGCTGTCCCAGAGTGCATGCAGTCGACGGTGGATGATTTCCTGCATCTTTGCCTTGTACCGGTCTTCCTTGTCGAGAAGGGAGAAAGCGGCGAACAGGCTCATCTGCATTTGCTGAGGCAGCGAGAGTCCTGCGGTATGGTTCAGCGCAATCTGCCGGCTGTCGGCTACCATGCGGTCAATAAACTTCATCTTCTCGGGGTGTAAACTGAGGCTTGCATAACGCTTGTTTAAGATTGCTGTTTGCTCCTCCGACAGGCGGGCAATCATTTTGTCGTAGATGTTGTCTTCGTGTAGGGCTATCACTGCATTTCTCCATCCTGTGGCTCCGAAATACTTGGAGAAGGAATAGACGCAGAGTGTATTATGCGGCAACTCCGCCATCAACGAACGGAAGTGAGGTATGAATGTTCCGTACACATCGTCCGTAATGATCATCAGATTCGGATTGTCATTCTTTACGATGTTGACAATACGTGCGGCAGTCTCCGGACTCAGCGCATAACTGGGCGGATTGCTCGGATTGGTGATGAACAACGCTTTTATCTGCGGATTCTTCAGCTTATCGATATCTTCATCTTTATATTGCCAGGTATGCAGCCCGTCCGGTGTCATCTGATCGGCAGATATTTCGGTAACATCGAACTGATAGCGGCGTAATTCCGGAATCTCGATGTAGGGCGTGAAGACAGGAATCATCAAGGCGATGGAATCCCCTTGATTCAACAGAAAGTTTTCCTGCAATGAATCGAATACATAGCACATGGCAGCCGTTCCGCCTTCGGTAGCGAAAAGGTCGAATGTGCCTTTAGGGGGACGGCGGTCGCACATTTCCTGTGCCAGATAATCCTGTACGATCAGTTCGGTGAAGTGCAGGATACGGTCGGGGACAGGATACTGGTCGCCGATGACCGATTCCGCCCATTCATGAACCAGTCTGTCCGGATCGGCTGCGTGCTCCATCAGCATATAATTATAGGTTTCTTTCAGTAACCTGGCTCCGGATTCTTTCTCGTTCTCTTTGAGGAAAGCCTCGAAGCGGGCGGCTATTCCTTCCTGTTGTGGGATGCCTGCAATTCCTTCTTCCAGGGATTGGACACGGCGACATTCGCAAAGTCCGAATTTTCCTAACAGGAAGAATGCTTCACGCGGTTCGGTCGCAATCCAGTTCGGGTTGCCTCGTCCTGCGTTCAGCATGGTATGGGCCATTTTCTTGATACTCTCGTCAGCCATTTCGATGAGCTTGTTTTTAAGTTCGAAAGGGCTGATCGTTTCCATCTTTTTGGCAAAGTTCTTGGTGATAACTGTGCCAGTTGTTTTCTTTTCCATAATGGTTCTTATTGTTTTGATACTTAATTTTGATTTCCTATACATTCATTATACTGACATTTACATGAGCAATACGATGGCTACTCCCCAGATAATCAGTAGTGTATTACCGACTGCATACGTCACGGTGTATCCTAACGCGGGAGTGTCGCTTCCCAATGCGTCCTGAATAGCTCCCAGTGCGGCAGTTGTGGTGCGTGCCCCAGCTGTACATCCCAGAGTGAGGGCAGGGTGGAACTTGAACAGATATCTTCCCATCAGCAGTCCGCTGAGAAGAGGGATGGCGGTTGCCAGTGCACCGACGATAAACAGGCTGAATCCTACTTCCTTGAACCCTGTCACGAAGCTGGGACCTGCGGCGATGCCGACAACGGCGATAAACATATTCAGTCCTACATTATTCAATACCCATAACGAAGGTTCGGGGATACCGCCAAAGGTAGGATGTTTGCTACGCAGCCAGCCGAATACGAGTCCTGCGATCAAGGCACCTCCACTGGTGGACAGGCTGATCGGGATACCTCCCAGGTGAATGGCAAGTGCACCGACCAGACCACCGAGCAGAATACCCAGTCCCACGAAGATCATATCTGTCTGGTTGGTGGGGCGATCGATATAGCCCATCTGTTTGGCGGCAGTTTCTACTTCGAGTTTTGTTCCGGTCAGTTCGAGGATATCGCCGGAGTCGATCACTGTCTGAGCGAGTACCGGAACATTGATGCCTGCCCGCTTGATGCTGCGGATGCTGACACCGTGCATGAATTTCAGCGCACGGATCGTGGAGACCTTTTCGCCTGCGAATGTGCGGTGGGTGACCATTACCGGAAGCGTCTCTGCCGGGAAGTCGAGCAGTTGGGCGTCGATCACTTCCGGACCGATCCAGTCCTCTTCGCCGATTGCATATTCACGGCGGCCGCTTAACACGACTTCATCGCCCGGTTGTAGAAGCATATCCGGAGTGACTTCTTCTATGACGCCCTTTTGCCGTACGCGTTCTACAAACAGCCGTTTATCGTTTTCCACCAGATAGTTCTCCAGTTCGCTGACCGTTTTTCCTTTGCCGAACCATTCGTTGTCTATTTTATAAGCACGGAATACGACGGGGCGGAGGGCGGTGTAAAATCCGGGTTCATCTGCTTCGGAAGTTCCCATTTTGGCTTCCAGTTCTTTGCAGTCCGCTTTCACCTTCTCCAGTCCGCCCAGCATTTTGGGACCGAGTGAAGCCAGAATCCATGCGGAACCTGCCGTACCGAAAATATAAGTCACAGCGTATGCTACGGGGATAGCATTGATAAATGTCGCTTTTTGCGCATCGCTGATGCTTAATTGATTGATCGTGTCGCTTGCCACACCGATCACTGCGGAGATGGTCTGTGAACCTGCCAACAATCCGGCAGCTTCGCCTACATGATAGCCCATGATTTTGGCAAGTATCCATGGGGCGATGAGGCTGACAATGCACATCAGGACGGCAAATCCTACTTGCGGCAATCCGTCTTTCTTCAATCCGCGAAAGAATTGCGGACCTACCTTATAGCCCACAGCGAATAAAAACAGGAGGAAAAAGACAGCTTTCATCGGGCCGTCTACACTAATGTTTAATTGTCCCACCAGTACTCCGACCAGTAGCACGCTGGTTACTGTTCCCAACGAAAATTTTCCTATTTTGAATCTGCCCAGCCAGAAGCCGGCGAATAAAGTGAGGAAAATGGCAAGTTCGGGATGATCCCTTAATTGATTAATAATCCATTCCATATATGTTGTTCTTGTTTAGGTTATGTTCTTAACAACAGTTCTTGTACAAAAAGAGTTTAGGGGAGTATGTGCGTTATCGTCATAGTTTATAAAAATATAAATTAATTGTGCGGAAGTTCCGGGCAAACGAGAGAGCGTCTTAAATTTCTCAGTTTCGCTTTTTTGTTATACTTTTGTCACTTCAAATAAAACTAATCATATTCTGTATGAAATCAGACATAGAAATAGCTCGCAGTGTCGAGTTGAAAAAGATCAAGCAAGTTGCCGAAAGCATCGGAATCCCTCGTGAAGAAGTCGAAAATTATGGTCGCTACATCGCGAAGATTCCCGAACAACTGATCGATGAGGAGAAAGTGAAGAAAAGTAACCTTGTCCTGGTAACTGCCATCACAGCGACAAAGGCGGGTATTGGCAAAACTACAGTATCTATCGGTCTCGCCCTGGGACTGAACAAAATCGGAAAGAAGGCGATTGTCGCTTTGCGCGAGCCGTCTCTCGGTCCTTGCTTCGGCATGAAGGGAGGAGCAGCGGGTGGGGGATATGCACAGGTGCTTCCGATGGAGAAGATCAATCTGCATTTTACGGGAGACTTCCATGCGATTACTTCCGCGCATAACATGATTTCTGCTTTGCTCGATAATTATCTTTATCAGAATCAGGCGAAAGGTTTCGGATTGAAAGAAATTCTCTGGCGTCGGGTGCTCGACGTGAACGACCGTTCGTTACGCAGCATCGTAGTCGGACTCGGACCCAAGTCGAACGGTATCACGCAGGAGTCTGGCTTCGATATTACTCCGGCTTCGGAAATTATGGCCATTCTCTGCCTTTCCAAAGATGTGGAAGACTTGCGCCGTCGCATTGAAAATATTCTGCTTGGTTTTACATATGATGACCAGCCCTTTACGGTGAAAGATCTCGGAGTGGCGGGAGCTATCACGGTATTGCTGAAAGACGCCATCCATCCGAATCTGGTGCAGACGACCGAAGGTACCGCCGCTTTCGTACACGGCGGACCGTTTGCCAATATCGCTCATGGCTGTAACTCTATTCTTGCCACCAAACTGGCAATGTCATTCGGTGACTATGTGATCACGGAAGCCGGATTCGGCGCAGACCTCGGTGCTGAAAAGTTCTATAACATCAAATGCCGCAAAAGCGGACTCCAGCCTAAACTGACCGTGATTGTCGCTACGGCACAAGGACTGAAGATGCACGGTGGTGTCAGCCTCGACCGCATCAAGGAACAGAACATGGAAGGATTGAAAGAAGGATTGCGCAATCTGGATAAACATATTCGTAATCTTCGCTCTTTCGGACAGACGGTAGTAGTTGCTTTCAATAAGTTTGCCACCGACACGGACGAGGAAATGGAAATGCTGCGCGAGCACTGCGAACAGTTGGGTGTAGGTTACGCCATCAATAATGCGTTCAGCGAAGGTGGTGAAGGAGCGGTAGATATGGCCCGCCTCGTAGTCGATACGATAGAAAATAATCCGTCCGAACCTTTGCGTTATACGTATAAAGAAGAAGACAGTGTACAGCAGAAAATAGAGAAAGTGGCTACCAACCTTTATGGAGCCAGCGTCATTACGTATAGCAGCATCGCCCGTAATCGCATCAAACTGATTGAGAAAATGGGAATCACTCATTATCCGGTTTGCATTGCCAAGACACAATACTCCTTCTCTGCCGATCCGAAGATTTATGGTGCCGTGAATAATTTCGAATTTCATATCAAGGATATAGTGATTAATAACGGCGCCGAAATGATTGTAGCGATTGCAGGAGAAATCCTTCGTATGCCGGGGTTGCCCAAAGAGCCGCAAGCGCTGCATATTGACATTGTAGATGGTGAAATTGAAGGACTGAGCTGATTTTTACTATTTCATTTAGTATATTTCTGTACTGTCAATCATCCAATATAAATCCCCGTCTTTCCACTTCTGATAGTTTGGGAAGACGGGGATGATTGTATATAGAGTCCAGTGTACCGGTATGTTGACCTTGTCTGATACACTGTACGATTGAAGTTGCTGCTTTCCGGAAAAGTATAGTGCGTATTTCAATTTCTCTTTTTGTAGTAAGAAAACATATTTTTGGGCAGATAGTTTGTCTGACTCTGTTAATAAATAAAAAAGAAAAGCCTGTTTTCTTCACAGAAAGCAGGCTTATAAAATTCAAAAGAAATTCTTTATGAAATGTTGAACACAAATGCTGCTAATTCACATTACCGGCATTTGGTTACTCAAAGAAAGAAATCTTAATCAGCAAAAAGAGGATATTTCTTCATTGTCTCATTGACACGTGCACGTACTTGTGCAATCACCTCTTCATTTTCCACGTTAGACAGAACTGTTTCGATCATTTCGGCAATTTCGATCATCAGGTCTTCTTTCGCACCACGGGTTGTGATGGCAGGAGTACCCAGACGGATACCGGAAGTTTGGAAAGCAGAACGGCTGTCAAACGGAACCATGTTCTTATTCACGGTAATGTCAGCAGAAACCAATGCTTTTTCTGCTACTTTACCTGTCAGATCAGGGTATTTGCTACGCAGGTCAACCAGCATGGAGTGATTGTCCGTACCACCGGAAACGATTGTAAAACCACGGTCTATCAAAGCCTGTGCCAGTACGGCAGCATTCTTCTGAACCTGTTTTGCATATTCCTTGTATTCCGGTTGCAGGATTTCGCCGAAAGCTACGGCTTTGGCAGCGATTACGTGTTCCAACGGTCCGCCCTGTACACCTGGGAATACAGCTGAATCCAGTAATTGAGACATCATTTTGATCTCACCCTTCGGAGTTTTCTTTCCCCAAGGATTAGGGAAATCTTTTCCCATCATGATGACCCCACCACGAGGTCCGCGAAGTGTTTTATGTGTAGTCGAAGTGACGATGTGTGCATATTTAACCGGGTTCTCCAACAGTCCGGCAGCGATCAGACCCGCTGGGTGAGCCATGTCGATCATCAGGATAGCGCCTACTTTATCTGCGATTTCACGCATACGTTTGTAGTCCCATTCGCGGGAATAAGCAGAGCCGCCGCCGATAATCATTTTCGGCTTTTCGCGCAACGCAACTTCTTCCATCTGGTCGTAGTCTACACGGCCGGTTTCCTGATTCAGATTGTATTCGCAAGGAGTGTAAATGATACCGGAAGTGTTTACTAATGAACCGTGAGAAAGGTGTCCGCCGTGTGCGAGGTTTAATCCCATAAATTTGTCGCCCGGATTCAAAACAGCCAGAAATACGGCTGCATTGGCTTGTGCTCCTGAATGCGGTTGTACGTTTGCCCATTCGGCACCGAAGATTTCTTTCAGGCGGTCGATAGCGATTTGTTCGCTCTGGTCAACTACTTCACAACCTCCGTAGTAACGTTTGCCCGGATAACCTTCTGCGTACTTGTTAGTCAGGCAAGAACCCATTGCCTGCATTACCTGGTCACTTACAAAGTTTTCAGATGCAATCAGCTCGATACCTTTCAGCTGACGTTGGTGCTCTTTTTCGATGATATCGAAAATTAAGTCGTCTCTTTTCATTCTTTTTATAAGTAATATTAAATTTCTAATTCGAGATACCTATTTTAAGCGCACAAAGTTAGTGAAAATAAATAAAGAACGAAGGAACTATAAGAAAAATGTTAGTAAATGGAGGAAATTAATAGATAATGGATAATTTATCGTACAGAATGAATAGGAGGTGTCTGTTTTTGTCGGTTGCCGACTATCAAAAGTTAATCAGCCGGCTGTCGGATGTTTCTTAAAGAATGAATCCGAACGAGAAACTTAATGCGCTGTCGCGGCGGCGGAAAATGATAGGGCTGACTCCCGTGCTGCCGTCTGAATTGATATTGTCATATACGATGGATTTGGAGATATTTCCTATCCCCTGTTCGTAGCGGAAGTCGAAAAAGATGCGGGAGATATTGACGCCGACACCGATCACGACGCTGACATTGAGCGGATACAGCTTTTCATGAATCCCTTTCTGGTCGAAGTTTGTGAAAGTGATTTCGTTCTGCTTTCCCCATAGATACCGGAGTTTTGGACCGGCAAAGATAGACATTCCGTATGGTCCTTTTTTCACTACGTTATATCCGTAGAGAATAGGGAAGTCGATACTGTGAAGTACGGACTGTACCGAAGCATAATCGGGTTCGATGGCAGGGTGTTGCGAACCGAGTTTGTCAAAGGTGATCTCGCCTTTGCTGACATTATAGGATGCTTCCGGCTGAATGAAATGCTTCTTTATATTAAAGCGCATGAAGATCGCGCCAAAATAGCCGATCTTATAATTATTTTGTACTTCGTCGATCGTTACGTCTTTGATTTTCAATTCGGATACCATAAACATGGAAGAATTAAATCCGGCTTTGATACCAAAGTTGATTTTCTTTGTGTTGGGACGTTCCACTTTATCTGCGTTACGATCTTGGGCGAAAGCTGTGCAAGCTATCGCCATCCAACCGAAAAGAATTATGTTGCGCAGTATATTCATGGCAGTACTTTTTTCTTTATTTCTTCTTTTCTACACTCCAGCCGAATTTCCCTATTTTTTCTCCCAGGTCGTAATATCCTCCGTGCACATATACCAGCGGGTTCGCTTCCGCCAGTTCGAACTTGCCGGTTTCGGGATTCAGGTTCCGGTCGTCTGCACGGACGTTTACCACATCGGCGATAAACATATCATGTGAACCGAGCGAAACAATTTCCTTCACGCGACATTCGATGCAGAGGGGAGACTCTTCGATCAGCGGTGCGCTGACTACGGTGCAGCGTCCCGGAGTGAGTTTCATCTCTTCGAATTTACGATAATTCCGTCCCGAACGTACTCCGCACCAGTCGGTGGGGAACGCCATATCTTTAGTTGTCAGATTGATGACGAACTCCATATTTTTCTTGATGATGTCGTAGGAGTGTCGTTCCGGTCGTACGGATATATAGCACATGGGCGGGTTTGTGCAAATCGTACCCGTCCATGCTACTGTTATAATATTATATTCACTTTCATCTTTTCCGCAACTCACCAATACGGCAGGCAGCGGATAGATCATCGTTCCCGGTTTCCAGTCTTGTTTCAATTTAATAAAAAATTAAGAATGAGGAATGGAGAAACTAGAGGATGGTGATTTCCTCGCGTTTCTGTTCTTTCTCGCAATAATGGCACTTCACGATGCAATTATCCTTGTCTATCACATGAAATAACGTAGGCATAGATTCATTGTTCGTGATGCATTTCGGATTGGCGCATTTTACGATGCCGTGCAGTTCGTCCGGCATTCTGACTTCTTTCTTTTCAACGACTTCATAGTCGCGGATAATGTTCAGTTTTACGTAAGGTGCTACTACCGATATGCGGTTGATTTCTTCGTCGCAGAAAAACTTGTCGGCGATTTTGATAATGCCTTTTTTTCCTAGCTTTTTGCTGTCGAGGTTGAAGCCGATGGTGATGTTACATTTCATTTGCTCCACGCCCAGTAACTGTACGACAGTAAAGAGTTTTTCTGATGGGATATGGTCAATCACTGTCCCGTTTTTCAGGGCAGCTACTTGCAATGCTTGTTTATTTTCGCTCATAATAAAATATCGTTTTTAACGTCCTCTAATGTGATACCTAATACGTCGCAAAGGATGGCTTCACGGGCATACAGACCGTTTTGCGCCTGTTGGAAATAATATGCTTTCGGGTTGTTGTCCACGTCGTAAGCAATCTCGTTGACACGGGGCAGCGGGTGCAGGATGCGGAGGTTCGGACGGGTGTTCTCCAGCATCTTGTTGCGCAGGATATATACATTTTTCACTCGTTCGTATTCCATCAGGTCGGTGAAGCGTTCGCGTTGCACACGGGTCATGTACAGGATGTCGGCGTCAGCGATAATTTCTTCGGTAAATTCGGTATGTTCAATGTATTTGATCTGATGCTCTTTGCAGTATAGCTTATATTCTTCCGGCATTTTCAGTTCATCGGGGGCGATGAAGTGGAATGTAGGATTGAAGTGACGCATAGCCATCAGTAGTGAGTGGACGGTGCGTCCGTATTTCAAGTCTCCCACCAGAAAGATGTTCAGGTTTTCCAGTGTTCCCTGAGTTTTGTAGATGGAGTAGAGGTCGAGCATCGTTTGTGACGGGTGCTGGTTGGCTCCGTCTCCTGCATTGACGATGGGTACGGGTGCTACTTCGCTGGCATATCGGGCAGCTCCTTCGAGATAGTGTCGCATGACGATGATATCCGCATAGCTGCTAACCATCATGATCGTGTCTTTGAGTGTTTCTCCTTTTGAGGAGCTGGTTGCTTTCGGATCAGTAAATCCGATGACGCGTGCGCCGAGGCGATTGGCTGCTGTTTCGAAACTCAAACGGGTACGGGTGGAAGGTTCGAAGAACAGGGTTGCTACTACCTTACCTTGCAATAACCGGCGATTGGGGTTCATTTCAAACTGCTTCGCCATTTCGAGCATGTAGAGGATTTTTTCTTTAGAATGTTCGGCAATGGTTACTAAACTTCTGTTTTCCATTTTGTTATCTTTTATGTGGATAGAACTTGTTTTACCGGAGTGTAAAGGTACGAAGAAAATGTAAAATACAAACTTTTTTTCTCTTTTTATTCGTTTTTCGGTTGGTTTTAAAATATCAAATAAATCAAAAACTCGTTTGCTGTATGCTATATTTTATCTACCTTTGCGGCTTAATTATAAGCATCTTTTTTAAGCTAGAAGAAACATGATTCGAAAAATAATAAACGCTCTTTGGGGATTGTTGGCAGTTGCTTTAATAGCTATCGTAGTTGTTTTTGTGTCTATCTCTAAGGGCTGGATAGGCTATATGCCTCCTGTGGAAGAACTGGAAAATCCCAATTATAAATTTGCAACTGAGGTATTCTCGGAAGACGGGAAAGTACTGGGTACCTTCTCAATGGAAAAAAACAATCGTGTATACAGCAGCTATGCCGATCTTTCTCCCAACATCATTCATGCGCTGATTGCGACGGAGGATGTTCGCTTTGCCGAACATTCCGGTATTGATGCGAAGGCACTTTTCCGTGCCATCGTCAAGCGTGGATTATTGTTGCAGAAAAGTGCGGGTGGAGGTAGTACGATCTCACAACAGTTGGCAAAACAGTTGTTTACGGAAAAGGTGGCAAGCAATACTATGCAGCGTCTGTTGCAGAAACCGATCGAATGGGTGATTGCCGTAAAACTGGAACGTTACTATACGAAAGAAGAGATTCTGACAATGTATCTTAATAAGTTCGACTTCCTGAATAATGCTGTCGGTATAAAGACAGCCGCGTCTACTTATTTCGGCTGTGAACCCAAAGATTTGAAAATAGAGCAGGCAGCGATGTTGGTGGGAATGTGTCAGAATCCGTCCCGTTATAATCCGGTATCCCGAAATCCGAAAATCCGTGAGAATGCATTGGGACGTCGTAACGTCGTACTGCGTCAGATGGAAAAAGCCGGTTACATCTCGGATGCGGAATGTGATTCTTTGCAGGCACTTCCGCTGAAACTTGCATATACCCGTGTAGACCATAAAGAAGGTCTGGCAACCTATTTCCGCGAATATCTTCGTGGTGTGATGACTGCCAAGAAACCGGTTAAGAGCGAGTACCGCGGCTGGCAGATGCAGAAGTATTATGAAGATTCACTTTCATGGGAAACAAATCCGCTGTACGGCTGGTGCGCCAAAAATAAAAAGAAAGACGGCTCGAGTTATAATATCTACACGGATGGTCTGAAGATTTATACCACCATCAATTCGCATATGCAGCAATACGCTGAGGATGCTATCAAAGAACATTTAGGCGACTTCTTGCAACCTCTGTTCTTTAAAGAAAAACAAGGAAGTAAGAACGCCCCGTATGCAAGGGCATTGCCGCAGGCGCGGGTGGAAGAATTGCTGACCAGAGCCATGAAACAAACCGAACGTTATAATGTAATGAAGTCAGCGGGTGCTTCTGAACAGGAGATTCGCAAAGCATTCGATACTCCTCAGGAAATGTCTGTTTTCACCTGGGCAGGTGAGAAGGATACGATTATGACTCCGATGGACTCTATTCGCTATTACAAACACTTCCTGCGTACAGGATTCATGTCGATGGACCCGATGACCGGATATGTGAAGGCGTATGTTGGAGGACCGAATTATACATATTTCCAATATGACATGGCAATGGTGGGACGCCGTCAGGTAGGTTCTACTATCAAGCCGTATCTGTATACACTGGCGATGGAGAACGGATTTTCACCTTGTGATCAGGTGCGTCATGTAGAACAAACGCTGATTACCGAAACAGGAGAGGCATGGACTCCCCGAAACGCCAATAATAAACGTTATGGTGAAATGGTGACTCTGAAATGGGGACTGGCCAATTCGGATAACTGGATTTCGGCTTACCTGATGGGTAAACTGAATCCTTATAACCTTGTAAGGCTGATTCATAGTTTTGGTGTACGAAACAAGGCGATCGACCCTGTTGTTTCACTTTGTTTGGGTCCCTGCGAAATTTCTGTCGGTGAAATGGTAAGCGCATATACAGCTTTTGCCAATAAGGGGATTCGGGTAGCTCCGTTATTCGTCACCCGCATTGAAGATAGTGACGGCAATGTGCTTTCTACGTTTGCACCGCAGATGGAAGAAGTTATCAGTGTTTCGAGCGCATACAAGATGTTGGTAATGCTTCGTTCCGTTATCAATGAAGGAACAGGCGGACGTGTTCGCCGTTACGGAATTACGGCCGATATGGGCGGTAAAACAGGTACGACCAATGATAACTCGGATAGCTGGTTTATGGGCTTTACTCCATCATTGGTGTCCGGTTGCTGGGTAGGAGGTGATGAACGTGACATCCACTTTGGTACAATGACTTATGGACAAGGGGCTGCCGCCGCATTGCCTATCTGGGCAACTTATATGAAGAAAGTCTACGATGACCCGACTTTGGGATACAGCCAGACGGAAACGTTTAAACTGCCCGAAGGTTTTGACCCTTGTGCCGGTTCGGAAACACCGGACGGAGAAGTCTTCGAAGAAACGGGACTGGACGATTTGTTTAATTAAACCTCTCATCGTGCATAAATGTATCATTTGTATCGGAAGTAACTACAACCGGAAAGAGAATCTTCTTCTGGCTCGCAGGAGACTGGTGGATTTGTTTCCTACCATCCGCTTTACGTCTGAACAGGAGACACGCCCTTTGTTTTTCAGAAGTCCGGCATTGTTCTCCAATCAGGTGGCGATGTTCTTCTCGGAAGCGGAGGAGGAAAGAGTGCGCAAGGAGCTGAAAGCTATCGAGCAGTCCGCCGGGCGTCGTCCGGAGGATAAGAAGGAAGAAAAAGTCAGTCTGGATATTGATTTGCTCTCTTTCGATGACCGGGTGTTGAAGCCGGAAGACCTGAAAAGAGAGTATGTTGTGAAAGGATTAGAAGAATTAAAATACAATCAGATATGAAATTTCTGGGAATAATACCTGCCCGCTACGCATCCACCCGTTTCCCTGCGAAACCATTGGCTATGCTGGGGGGGAAGACGGTGATACAGCGTGTATACGAACAAGTAGCGGGCATCTTGGATGATGCTTATGTGGCTACCGATGACGAACGTATTGAAGCTGCCGTAAAAGCATTCGGAGGAAAAGTTGTCATGACTTCCATTGATCATAAAAGTGGTACCGACCGCTGCTATGAGGCGTGCACAAAGATCGGGGGCGACTTTGATGTGGTAGTCAATATACAGGGGGACGAACCTTTCATCCAGCCTTCCCAGCTGAATGCTGTAAAGGCTTGTTTCGAAGACCCTACCACGCAGATTGCTACGTTGGTGAAGCCTTTCACAGCCGATGAACCGTTTGCCGTACTGGAGAATGTCAACTCCCCGAAAGTGGTGCTCAACAAGAATTGGAACGCACTTTATTTCAGCCGTTCCATCATACCTTTTCAGCGCAATGCCGATAAGGAAGACTGGCTGAAGGGACATACCTATTACAAACATATCGGTCTGTACGCTTATCGCACGGAAGTATTGAAGGAGATCACCGCTCTACCGCAATCCTCTCTGGAGTTGGCAGAATCACTCGAACAGTTGCGCTGGCTGGAGAATGGATATAAAATAAAGGTAGGCATCAGTGACGTGGAAACGATCGGTATCGACACACCGCAGGATCTGAAACATGCAGAAGAATTTTTGAAGAACAGAAGCTGATTTATGGATCGTACGATACAACCTGAAATACAAGCCCTGAAAAATTTCCATATCCTTTCTCCCGTCCGGACTACTTTGCCGAACGGTGTCCCGTTGACGGTTGTCAATGCCGGTGAACAGGAGGTGGTCCGTATGGATATTCTTTTTGCCGGAGGGCGCTGGCAACAGTCGCAGAAGTTGCAGGCGCTGTTTACAAACCGGATGCTACGCGAAGGCACGCAGAAGTATACGGCGGCAACCATTGCAGAGAAACTGGATTATTATGGTTCATGGCTCGAACTGTCCAGTTCGTCGGAGTATGCTTATATCACTGTCTACTCGCTGAACAAGTATCTGGCAAAAACGCTGGAAGTCGTGGAATCCATGATTAAGGAACCTGTGTTTCCGGAGAAAGAACTGCATACCATCCTGGATACGAATATCCAGCAATATCTGGTCAATACTTCTAAAGTAGACTTCCTTGCACACCGTGGCCTGTTACAGGCGCTTTACGGGACACAGCATCCATGCGGGCAAATTGTAGTGGAGGAGGATTATCATGCCATTATACCGGAAGTACTCCGTGATTTCTACGGACGGCATTATCATTCGGGCAACTGTTCCATTTTCCTGTCGGGTAAGGTGACGGAAGATATCATCCGCCGGGTGACCGGTGCTTTCGGGACTCCTTTCGGACAATATCAGCTGAAAGCATCAAAACCGATATTTTCATTCGTTGCCGTTCCCGAAAAACGAATATTCATAGAGCGTGAAGACGCTTTGCAAAGTGCGGTGAAGATGGGATGTACCACCATTACCCGTCAGAATCCTGACTATCTGAAATTACGCGTACTGATGACGCTGTTCGGAGGATACTTTGGCAGCCGTCTGATGTCTAATATCCGTGAAGAGAAAGGATATACTTATGGGATTTCTGCCGGAATTATGTTCTATCCGGATAGCGGTTTGCTGGGAATCTCGACCGAAACGGATAATGAATACGTGGAACCGCTGATACAGGAAGTATATAATGAGATAGACAAACTACACCGGGAGCCTGTTCCTATGGAAGAACTGACGATGGTGCGCAACTATATGCTGGGCGAAATGTGCCGGAGCTATGAATCGCCTTTCTCGCTGGCGGATGCGTGGATTTTTATTGCTACTTCGGGGCTGGATGACCAGTATTTCTCCCGTTCTTTGCAGGCTGTAAATGAGGTGACACCTCAGGAAATACAGGAATTGGCACAGCGCTATTTGTGCAAAGAGACATTAAAAGAGGTCATTGCTGGTAAAAAGTTGTCATAATTTGCTTTCCGGTATGGCACTTTTTGGGAGAGAAGTTGTATCTTTGTCCAAACTGTAATTTTAATGAGTAACGAGTAAAACTAATGAGGAAATATCTATATACTACACTTTTTTTGACTCTTCTTGCACAGGGAGGAGTGATGGCACAAGATAACAATACCAGCAAAGGTGGGTTCTTCGGAAAGTTGAAAGACACATTCTCTACAGAAATAAAAATCGGAAATTATACTTTCAAAGATGGTAGCGTCTATACAGGAGAGATGAAAGGACGCAAACCGAACGGAAAAGGGAAAACGGTCTTTAAAAATGGGGATGTCTACGAAGGGGAATATATCAAAGGAAAACGTGAAGGCTACGGAATCTATTCTTTTCCGGATGGAGAGAAGTACGAAGGTCAGTGGTTCCAGGATCAGCAACACGGAAAAGGAATCTATTATTTTATGAATAATAACCGTTATGACGGAATGTGGTTCCAGGATTATCAGCATGGTGCCGGAACGATGTATTATCATAATGGCGACTTATACGTGGGCAACTGGGCGAACGACAAGCGTGAAGGCGAAGGTACTTATACGTGGGCGAACGGTGCTAAATACAGCGGTCACTGGAAGAATGACAAGAAGAACGGCAAAGGTACCATGAACTGGGACGATGGCTGCAAGTACGACGGTGACTGGAAAGATGATGTACGTCACGGAAAAGGCGTATTCGAATATACCAACGGAGACAAGTATGACGGTGACTGGGCAGATGATATCCAGCATGGAAAAGGTACTTATTTTTTCCATACGGGAGATCGCTACGAAGGTTCTTATCTTTTGGGAGAACGTACCGGAGAAGGCGTTTACTATCATGCCAATGGAGATAAATATGTAGGAAATTTCAAAGACGGTATGCAGGATGGAAAAGGTACCTTCACGTGGGCAAACGGTGCTGTGTATGAAGGTGACTGGAAAAACAATAAACGCGAAGGCAAAGGTATCTATAAATGGAGTAACGGGGATGTTTACGAAGGAGACTGGAAAAATAATCGTCCTCACGGTCAGGGCTCTCTGAAAACCGTTGCCGGTATGCAATATAAAGGTGGTTTTGTAGACGGACTGGAAGAAGGACAAGGCGTTCAAATCGACAAAGACGGTAACCGCTTCGAAGGCTTCTTCAAACAAGGAAAGAAAGATGGTCCTTTTGTAGAAACGGATAAAGACGGAAAGGTGATCAAAAAAGGAACCTATAAAATGGGAAGACTTCTTTAATGGATAATTCTTAAATGGAAAATGGATAATGGGCTGCGCGAAAAGTGTAGTCCATTTTTTTATGGGATGAGGAGAGAAATTGTGGTAATAATGATAATCAGCGGAGGGCAGGTATATAATGAAAATAAATCATTTAATGGATAATGAAAATGGATAATGAAAATGTCCGCATGGCCATTATCCATTATCCATTATCCATTATCCATTATCCATTAAATAATGTACTGTGAACTGATGGACTCGTTATTCATTACCCGCTTGATTGTTTCGGCAAACATATCAGCGATGCTCAGTTGTTTCACTTTCGCACATTTCTTAGCGTAAGGGATACTGTCTGTAAATACCATTTCAGTCAGTCCGGATTCCTGTACACGGAAGGAAGCAGGGTCAGACATTACACAGTGGCTGGCAATAGCGCGTACAGATTTGGCTCCGGCCTCTATCATGATATTGGCAGCTTTGGTGATGGTACCTGCTGTATCTACGATATCATCGATCAGTACTACGTTTTTGTTTTTCACGTCACCGATGATTTGCATAGAAGCTACTTCATTGGCTTTTTCACGTGACTTGTTGCAGAGTACCAAAGGTACACCAAGGTATTTGGAGAAAGTGCTGGCGCGTTTTGAACCACCTACGTCCGGTGTAGCAATCACCAGGTCTTCCAGTTTCAATGACTGGATATAGGGGAGGAATACGGCTGATGCATACAGGTGATCTACGGGGATATTGAAGAATCCCTGAATCTGGTCTGCATGCAAATCCATGGTAATCAGTCGGTCGATACCTGCTACTGAAAGCAGGTCGGCTACCAATTTAGCTCCGATAGATACACGAGGTTTGTCTTTTCTGTCCTGACGTGCCCATCCGAAATAGGGGACTACAGCTACGACGCTCTTTGCAGAGGCACGTTTAGCAGCATCAATCATCAGGAGAAGTTCCATTAAGTTGTCTGAGTTAGGGAAAGTAGACTGCACAAGGAATACATGTGCGCCACGAATTGATTCTTCGTAAGAAACGGCAAACTCACCATCTGCAAAGTGGGTGATGTTCATGTTTCCCAGAGGACAATTGAGACTTGCGCAGATTTTCTCTGCAAGATATCTCGAGTTAGTTCCCGAGAATACCATAAAGGGTGCTTTTTCGCTCATTTTGTAATAGATGTTACCTATTTGTTAATTTGCCTGCAAAGGTAGGAATTTCTCTTATTATTTAGAAAGACTTATTGTAGAAAAAATAATTTTCTCTCCAACTTATCGGAAATATTTGTAGATTTGCAAGTAAGAACGAAGAACTGAGAATGAAGAATGAAGAATTATGGACGAAAAACAGAAAATGAAGAGCGAAGAATGAAAGATAGTTATCGCCTGTCTTTTTATTCTCCATTTTCCATTTTCCATTCTCCATTATATATAATAGGAGTATTGTTGCTTTCCTCCCTTTTTTCGTGTACCGACATGGTGCCCACAAAAGAAGTGAGGCTTATCGACTCGCTGAATGGAAAAGCGTATGCTTATCGTTACCGTAATCTGGACTCTTCCTACAAATACGCCTATAAAGCATATCGGCAAGTAAACCTGTATAAGTCGGGGAAAGCGGAAGCTTCCAATAATCTGGGGTTCTGTGCTTTCATGAATATGGATTTCGACCGTGCCGAGGCGTATCATAAAGAGGTATACAAGCTGACTAAAAATGAGCTTGAACTGTTGATAGCAGACATCGGACTGATGAAAATCTGCCAGCGGACAGCGCTCAACAAAGAATTTTATGATTACCGGAACAGTGCCCTCCGACGGATGAAGCGTATCCGTGAAGAGAGCGACCTCTTTGCCGACCGTCACGAAGCGCTTCGGCTGGATTACGCATTTACCGAATTTTTTCTCGTTTCCTCCATTTACTATTACTATCTCCAGCAACGGCAGGAAGCGATAACCTCTATCGATAATATTCAGGAAGACGAAGCGTTGAGCGATACCAATCAGCTTCTTTATTATCATTATCTCAAAGGATCGGCTTCTTTGGTCGCAGCGAATACTCCGGAAGAACGGAAACTCCGCGAGTTTGACGAACTTTATTTCACTTGGCGGACAGCCGTGAAGAGCAAGCATCCGTATTTTGAGGGGAATGGAATGCAGGGACTTGCCAATCTGATGGCATCCCCGTCTAATTTTGAGTTTTTCAAGACAAGGCGTACACATGCGTTGGATCAGTTTGATTTTCCGGTAGATTCTTTGTTCCCTTTGCGTTTGGCCCAACTGGCACTGGAGAAATTTCGCGAATATAATGACTTGTATCAGATTGCCGGAGCTTATGTATCTATCGGCAAATACCTGAATGCGCATGGACGTTATCAGGAAGCTTTGGATACATTATCAAAAGCATTGAACTGCGTAAACCATCATCACATGCTTTATTATCATAATGAAGTGGATACGCTTGATAAATTATATACGTTTGCCGAGGGAGATACTACTTATACCGGAGTTCCATGGATTGGACAGGAGAAGGTGAAGACCGTTCCCGAATGGATCTCACGGATAAGGGAGCAGTTAAGCGTTTCATATGCCGGGCTGGGGATGAAGGATGCTTCTGATTATAACCGGAATATCTATCTGGATATTTTGAACTTTACCCGTCAGGATAAGGAGTTGGAAAGCCGTTATTTGTCTTTGGAAGCAGGTTCGCGACAGATGACGGTCGTTCTTTTTTTGGTTATTGTCGGCTTGGTACTGGTGATTATCCTTTGGTGGTTCTTCAACAAACGTTCCAAAATTAGGAATCAGGTGGATGTGGAACGTCTGCAACGGATTCTCTCTCTTTGTCGGGATATCACTTCTTCCATACCGATGAACGTACCTCTGATTCAGCAAGGCATTGACCAGTTGTTCGGGAAAGGACGTCTGACGCTGGAAATTCCGGAAGAAGGAAAAGCTGCACTGGTACCTACTTCCCATCGACTGAACCGGGACGAGAAGGCATTGGTGCATGTAGTGGAACCTTATATCGTATGGGCTGCTGAAAATGAACAAATGGTGGCTACCTTGAGTGACGAGCGAAATCAGCTGGAGAAACAGCGGTATATCTACGAGCAGCATATTGCAGGAAACAAACGTCAGAATCTGATAAAGAAGGCTTGTATGGCCATCGTGAACGGGATTAATCCTTATATCGACCGGATTCTGAACGAAGTACATAAGCTGACGGAAAAAGGTTATATTGATGACGCCAGGATAAAGAAAGAGAAGTACCAGTACATTGATGAACTGGTGACTACCATCAACGAATACAATGATATTCTGGCACTTTGGATCAAGATGAAGCAAGGTACGCTTAGTCTGAACATCGAGACATTCAGTCTGAATGAACTGTTTGATTTGCTGGGAAAAGGACGGCGTGCTTTTGAAATGAAAAAGCAAAAGCTGGAAATCGGACCGACTACCCTGATGGTAAAGGCCGATCGCGCATTGACCTTGTTTATGATTAATACACTGGCTGAAAATGCCCGTAAGTATACGCCCGAGGGAGGAACGGTAAAAGTATATGCACATGCTACCGACGCATATGTGGAAATCTCCGTAGAAGATAATGGGAGAGGGCTTTCAGCAGAAGATATCGCGCATATCATTGGTGAAAAGGTATATGATTCGCGTGCTATCGGCATGAAAGACGCGGCAGATCCGGAAGAACTGAAAGAGAATAAAGGAAGCGGTTTTGGCTTGATGAACTGCAAGGGAATCATAGAGAAATATAAGAAAACGAATGAACTGTTCCGAGTATGCGTATTCGATATAGAAAGCGAACCGGGAAAGGGAAGCCGTTTTTATTTCCGCTTGCCTTCAGGAGTACGTAAAGTGATTGGCGTGTTGCTCTGCCTGTTGCTTCCGTTGGGAATGGCTTCTTGTCTGCATGAACCCCTTCCGTCGATATTGCAGGATAGTGACTCCATTGCGATTACTACAGACTCTACTTATGAAGATCTGCTTGATGCAGCCTCTGATTATGCCAATGCCGCTTATTTTGCCAATGTGGATGAGAACTACGAAATAGCCTTGCAGTATATAGATTCGGCAATGATGTCGCTGAATGAGCATTATAAGAAATATACGCGTACCCCGAAGCCGCATCGATACATGAAACTGGTGGGAAAAGGAACCCCTGCCGAACTGTTTTGGTGGAATGAACTTTTTGATTCAGACTATCATGTGATTTTGGATATCAGAAATGAAGCGGCGGTAGCATTCCTTGCTTTGAAACAAATTGATGCCTACAGTTATAATAATTCTGCTTTTACAGATTTATATAAAGTACAGGGAGAAGACCAGACTTTGGAAGGGTATTGCAGGCAGTTGGAACGATCCAACACGAATAAGACAGTGGGAATCATCCTCTGTTTCGTCTTGCTGATCGTTTCTCTGATCGGCTATTATCTCTTGTATATGAGGAAGATGTTGCAGAACCGTCTGAACCTGGAACAGGTGCTTGAGATAAATCAGAAAGTTTTTGCCGCCTCTTTGGTCAGACCTCAGACTCAGGAGAACGAGGAAGCGCTTCAGAGAGAGGAAAATACACTTAAAGAGATTCCGCAGCGCATCGTGAATGAGGCTTTTGGCTCAGTAAATGAGTTGCTGACAATCAGCCTGATGGGCATTGCAGTTTATAACGAAACTACGCATCGGCTGGAATATGCTTCCTGTCCCGGACAGGAAATGCCGGAGATGGTGCAGCAATGTTTTGAAACGGGGGAATATCTCTCAGAACAGAATTTGCAGGCGATTCCGTTGATGGTGGAAGCCGGAGGTGAGCATCAATGTGTAGGTGTGCTTTATCTGGAACGGAGGGAAGGGACGCAACAGGAAACGGATCATCTTCTTTTTGAACTGGTAGCACGTTATGTATCGATTGTGGTATTTAATGCAGTGGTAAAACTTGCCACGCAATACCGGGATATCGAGTCGGCACACGAGGAAACACGCCGTGCTTCGTGGGAAGACAGTATGCTCCATGTGCAGAATATGGTGCTCGATAACTGCCTTTCGACGATTAAGCATGAGACAATTTATTATCCGAACAAGATCAAACAGATTATCGGTCGGTTGAATACGCAGAACCTTCCGGAAAAGGATGAACGGGAAGCTGTGGAGACGATTACGGAACTGATAGAATATTATAAAGGGATCTTTACGATTCTGAGTTCATGCGCTGCCCGACAGCTGGAGGAGGTTACTTTCCGCCGGAATACGATTCCGGTACAGGAGCTTTTTGATGCTGCCGGAAAATACTTCAGGAAGGTCATGAAAAACCGGACGGAAAAGGTAGAACTAATCATAGAACCGATGGAAGCCAAAGTGATCGGCGACGTGAATCAGTTGCGTTTCCTGTTTGAGAATCTGATTGATGAAGCATTGGCGGTTCGTGAAGAAGGAGTGATACGCTTGCAGGCTCGTAAGGACAACGAATATATCCGTTTCCTCTTTACGGATACCAGGCGCGAGAAGAGTGTGACGGAGCTGAACCAGTTGTTCTATCCGAACTTGGCTCGTATGACTTCCGGCGAAAAAGGGGAGTTGAGGGGAACGGAATATCTGATATGCAAGCAGATTATTCGTGACCATGATGAATTTGCGGGGCGCAGAGGATGCCGTATCAATGCCGAACCGGCAGAAGGGGGAGGATTTACGGTTTACTTCACCATCCCGCGCAGATAAGAAAGAAGACACATAAAAGTTATTAGATAAATAAAATGGAAGAACAGAAGTTTAAAGTTATTATTGTAGAGGACGTAAAACTGGAATTGAAAGGCACAGAAGAAATTTTCCGTCATGAGATACCCAACGCAGAAGTGATCGGCACGGCAATGACAGAAAGCGAGTTCTGGCCGTTGATGGAAGCACAGCTTCCCGATCTGGTTTTGCTGGATTTGGGACTGGGAGGTTCTACGACGATTGGCGTTGATATCTGCCGGAATATTTTCAAACGTTATAAGGGGGTTCGTGTATTGATCTTTACGGGGGAAATACTTAATGAAAAACTATGGGTGGATGTGCTGAATGCAGGAGCGGACGGCATTATTCTGAAAACAGGAGAATTGCTGACCAAGACAGACGTACAAGCTGTGATGGACGGCAAGAAGCTGGTATTCAACTATCCGATTCTGGAGAAGATCGTAGATCGTTTCAAGAAGTCGGTAGCGAATGACGCCAAGCGTCAGGAAGCGGTAATCAACTATGATATTGATGAATATGACGAGCGTTTTCTTCGCCATCTGGCATTAGGCTACACCAAAGATATGATTGCCAACCTGAAAGGAATGCCATTCGGCGTGAAATCATTGGAGAAACGACAGAATGACCTGATCGGACGTCTCTTCCCGAATGGAGAACGGGTGGGAGTGAACGCGACCCGTCTGGCTGTCCGTGCATTGGAATTACGCATTATCGATCTGGATAATCTGGAAGCTGATGAAGAGTAAATGGCGTATGCCGCATCCCGCTACGATGTTCCTGCTGCTGACAATGGCGGTGGTCTTTCTTTCGTGGATATGTGATATCTACGGACTGAAAGTAACGCTGCCGCAATCAGGGGAGGATATTCGGGTGCAAAGCCTGCTGAGTCCTGAGGGAATCCGTTGGTGGTTGCGGAATGCTATCAAGAACTTTACCGGTTTTGCTCCGCTGGGTATGGTGATTATCGCCATGTTCGGACTGGGGGTGGCCCAACATTCCGGATTTATCGATGCGTGCATCCGTCTGGGAGTGGGAAACCGGAAAGAGAAAAGAAAAGTTATCCTGTGGGTGATTGTTCTCGGATTGCTGTCGAACGTCATTGGTGACGGCGGTTATATTATTCTGCTTCCCATTGCCGCCATGCTGTTTCAGTGGGTGGGACTTCATCCGATAGCGGGGATTGTGACGGCTTACGTTTCCGTGGCCTGCGGATATAGTGCCAATATCGTATTGAGTACGATGGACCCGCTCTTGGCGCATACCACTCAGGAAGCCGCGCTCACACTGATGGGATATCAGGGAAACACGGAGCCGCTATGCAACTACTTCTTTATGAGCGCTTCGACAGTGGTAATTACAGGGATCGTTTATTGGGTGACTCAGAAATGGCTTCTCCCGAACTTAGGAAAATATGAGGGAAGTGTGAAAGTCGAAGCCTACCGCCCTTTGTCACGGAAAGAACGTCGTGCGCTGATGGTGGCTGTCACAGTGGCAGGGATATACGTTGCCCTTATTTTGTGGCTTACTTTCTCTTCCTATGGTATCCTGCGTGGCGTTAACGGAGGTTTGATGCACTCGCCCTTCATAGCTGGTATCCTGTTTCTGCTATCTCTGGGCGCAGGCTTTACGGGGATGGCCTATGGATTCAGCTCCGGTCGTTATCGCAGCGATAATGATGTGATCGAAGGACTTACCCAGCCGATCAAACTGCTGGGGGTATATTTCGTTATTGCTTTCTTCGCTGCCCAGATGTTTGCCTGTTTCGAGTATTCTCATCTGGACAAGTGTCTTGCGATTATGGGAGCGGACCTGCTTTCTTCTTTTGAGCCGGCTCCTTTGTCCGCACTCATCTTGTTTATCCTGTTTACGGCGTTTATCAATCTGATTATGGTATCCGCCACTTCCAAATGGGCATTTATGTCTTTCATCTTCATTCCGATGTTTGCGCAGATGGGGATTTCGCCGGACGTCACGCAGTGTGCTTTCCGTATCGGAGACAGTTCGACAAATGCCATTACTCCTTTCTTATTCTATATGCCGCTGGTGTTGACGTATATGCGGCAATATGACAAACAGATCACATATGGATCGTTGCTGAAATATACATGGAGGTACTCCTTGTGCATTCTGGCAGCATGGACATTGCTGTTTATCGTATGGTATCTGTTGAAGATACCGATGGGGTTATAATTCACGATTCAAAGTTCCGGTTTTAATAACCGGAATTTTGAGTTTCTGAATTAATCGCTATATTTGCACCCGTCCCTTAAAGAAAAAGAACGAATGAATTTACCAGAAGTCTCTGAAAAACTAATCGAACAACTGAATCACGGTAGCACCAAAGCATTTGATAAAATTTATCATACGTACTATTTATACCTGTGTGCGATAGCTGTTTACTATGTACATGACAAGAGAGTCGCCGGTGAAATAGTCAATGATGTCTTCGTCTCTTTCTGGCAGAATCGCCACCATATCACTTATCCTGCCCTTCCGTATCTTCGTCGGGCTATACAGAATGCAAGTATCAGTTATTTGCGGTCTTCCGCTTTTAATGAGCGCATAATGACCGAACAGATGGAGGAAATATGGGCTTTTCTAGAAAATCATATTCTTTCTTCCGACAATCCATTGCAGGCATTGGAAAGCAGTGAAATGAACGAGATCATTCTGCGGAAAGTAGAGGAACTCCCTGCCAAATGCCGTGCTGTTTTTAAGGCGAGCCTGTATGAAGGCAAATCGTACAGCGAAATTGCGGAAGAGCAGAATATTAATGTCGCCACCGTCAGGGTGCAGATGAAAATTGCGCTGACTAAATTGCGCGAATCCCTTGGTACTCCCTATATGATAGCTATTTTGATGTTTCTTTAAAAAAAATCGGTTTTCTTTTAAACGTTTCTTTTTTTATTGCGTATCTAGTTATATACACCATAGAAAAAGAACGGTTTATGATAGAATATTACGATAAAGAAGAACTGGAATTACAGATTAGTAATTATTTGTCGGGCAATAGTACCGATGAAGAAAAAGAAACGTTGCTTGCCTTTCTGGCTTCCAATGAAGCAGCTGCCCGGACTTTCCGGGAAATGTCTGCCGTATGGGCACTTTCTTCCGTACCGTCGTTTGCAGAAATAGAAAACTCCAATTTAGTGCGGATAAAGGAGAGAATGACTGCTCCTGCCTCTTCGAA
>ULUQ01062172.1_pt1 | contig 58039 bp, 92 predicted proteins | sample 1958661 | NCBI WGS metagenome assembly ULUQ01 (sample SAMEA4835765, study PRJEB28245) | human gut metagenome | biome: gut microbiome; material: fecal sample | place: Denmark | collected 2008 | reverse complement strand
GGTGGCGAGATGGTACGAGTTTTTATAACCAACCATTTTTCGGCACTTTTAAGCGTTTTATTTTTTAACTTACACCAAATTTACACCAAATACACCGTTTTACATAGCAACATATTGTTCCATTTCTTTCGCAACATCATCCGGTTTCTTATGGGTATACACATCTAATGTTGTGGAAATATCTGAATGACCCATTACTAATTGCAATGTTTTTACATTCATACCTTTTTCAACCATGCGGCTACAGAATGTATGCCTTAATACATGAGGTGTTATTTGCGGCAACTCTCCAAGACCAAGTTCAATATGCTTTTTTCGTACTTCTCTCATTGAACCCTCTAAATTTCTTCTTGTTTTTGGAAAACCCAAGTGGTTTATGAAAACAAATCCAGTATATCCGTCAATTGCATATTCTACTTTAGGTCTAATTTCTGTTCTTTTATGCATAAATGCTTTTCTTGTTGCGTCATTCATGGCAAGTATACGGCTCCCTGCTTTTGATTTTGGTGGAAGAATAACGTATTTCCCATCAATTCTATGTAATTGCTTATTTACATTTATTCTTCTGTTTTTGAGGTCTACGTCCTTAAATGTAAGTCCATATAATTCACTTACCCTAATTCCGGTATTCAAAAGAATCACCACATCATCATAAATATGTCGAAACCATCCATGACTGGAAATAAATTCAATATAATGATTTTCCTCTTCTTCACTCATCGAAAATCTTTGTTTTGAATCGTTTTCGATTATGTTCGATAAAGTGAATAGAAATGGATTTTTGACTATATAATCATCCTCAACTGCCATTTGAAAAGCCGGTTTCAAAAGTGTTTTTGCATTTTGAACCGTTCCATACGAATATCCCATATTGCTTAAGGTAATCATATATCGCTTTGCCAACGATGTTTTTATGTCTTTGATTGGAATATCCAATATCTGTATCTTGTCAAGCATATTTATTAGGTATCTATACTTTTGTTCTGTTGTTATGCGAACCTTTTTTAACGATAAATACCTATCTATCAGTTCCCGGACTGTTATTTTGTTACTTTCCCAAGAAACACCAGATATTATTTCTGTTTTTGTTACTTGTAACTCTTTTTTTCGTAGTTCGTTTAATGTTCTGGCATATATTGTTTGACGCTTCTTTGATAAATCAGTCCATCGGTACATATAAGTGCCGTCAGTTCTTTGGCTTTCTCCTTTCTCTAATACTCTTCCTTTGTTATCTTTTCTGCTTGGCATACACATTCTCCTTTCTTAAAGAAAAGAGCATTGTTAAAGGATAATTATATCACTAACAACGCTCTATAGCAAATAATAGATGCTTATAGGAAGTTACAAAACCATTGTCCTGTCAAGATATTCTTCCATCTTTTTCCTTTTTATAAGGTTTTTTCTTCCTATAACAAGAACAAGTTCATTTCTGTTTTCGTTCACAATTTCCCTCATTCTATCCTTTCCAATATTAAAATAAGCCGATGCTTCTTCAATAGTAAGGTTATACTTTTCACATACTGGAATTTCTTTTTTCACTTCTATCATCTCCTTTGCCTTATTTATTTTCCAATCAATCCTTGATACTCTTCTTATGACGGTTGATTCCGACATATTGCATTTCATCTCTATTTGTCTTAATGTATAGCCTTTTGATATGCATTTGAATATTTGTTCTTCATCTTCGGTGAAATTGCAAATTTTTTCAATTTCATCAAGTTCCGGCTTAGTCAATGAGGATAAATACTTTCCTAATCTCATAAGCCTTTTCCTTTCCTATAATTTTTTGTTTGGTTTATTGGCTTCATCAACCAACGCAATTAAAAACTCCTGCGTTTTTTTCGGAAGTTCACTATGTTTGATTTCCGCAATTACTTCTCTGTACTGTTCTTCTGATAATCTTTCCATGGTCTACTGCTCCTTTTTAATATAATATTCCGCTCTCTTGTAATTCTCTTCTTGCTTCTTTAGCTTTCTGCGAGCGTGCTTTTTTCATATTCATCTGATAGTGCTTTTCACATACCTTGTATCCATCTTTTACTTTTCCACCGCAAAAGCAACACAAGCCGTTTTCAATCCATGTTTTCTTTTTTGTGCTAGCCTTTGCTCTTTGCCTATTTCTGCTTTTCTCCCTGCATATTCCACAAGTCAAATACCCGGAATCGGCTTTTCGCTTACGGCACCGTGTACAAATACCTTTTTCTACGTCCTTCTTATATGTAAGTTTCGCCCATCCCTTGTGTTCTTGGTTATATCTCTTTCGTGCTTCTTCACTTTTATTTCTTCGATTATTGCATTGTATTGATTCATTTGCACGGCATTCCGGGCATGATGATTCACTACTGCCGATTGGAACCTTTCTGCAAATAGGGCATATGCCAACTTCTTTATAGCATTGTTTATTTCTTCTTTCGTTCTCCGACTTTTTACTGCGACAACTTATACATCGTACACCGTCTCTGTCTAATGGCTTTCCACAATCAATGCAAAGTCCGTTCTGCTTTCTTCTATCGTACAATCGTTTTTGATAGATATTGCTCAAACAAACACCTCACTCATCCTCATCTGATTTAAGGATTCGGACACCGCATTTCTCTCTGACTTTATCTATATACCAATCAACATTAAACTTTGTTGGGTCTTCATCCATCTTTACTGATTCATCAGATATACGTTCAATAAGCCGATTGATTCTTTTGTTTCCAAATCCAAATTCTTCGCAAAGTGCAAGAAACATAATTCCGGTAGCAAGTTCAAATCCCTCATTCTTACCAGTTATATATGCCCTTGACATAAGTTTTGTTTGTGTTGGCTTACCGCCGGTCAATTTCTCCTGCACACGTTTTTCTCTCCGCATTGCTGCTCTTTTGTTTACTGCCATGATTATTCACCTCGTTTTGATTTTATTTGTTATTTATTGGTTTGTTTATCCACATAACCCGCCTTTACTTTTTCGATTGCCTTTTCTATGATTCCACAAATTGCAAAATCTTTTTTATTGAATCTATCTCTCAATTCTTCAAGATATTCTATAACCTTATCTACATCATAAGCTGTTGGTTGACTATCAATCTTTTCTGCCAAATCACTATACATATCATTACTGTTTGTTTTTGTAAGAAGAATATCTATAAACCATTGTTGTGATAATTCTTCCTTTAACTCATCTGCATCAATCAGTCTCATTCGTCATCACTCCAATCTAATTTTTGACCACAATGGTAACACCATTTTGCAATATTAAAGCCTGTGAAACCAAGATTGCAGGTCGGGCAATAATATGTGTTGACATATCTAATTCTTTGCTCCTTGCTCTTAATAGGTCTCTTCGGAATCTGCTTTTCAAGTGCCTGTATCGCATATCCGATAGCATCCATAGTTTCGTAATCGGGATGCGGTTTCCAAGCGTGTTTTAAGTATTCAAAGTGTTGCTTTAGTTTCTTAATTACTTTACTCTCTGTCATATTATCACTCACTTTCTTAATCTTCTTCGTTATAGATTTTTATTCCAAGTTTTTCGCCGAGCCAATCAAGTCCTTTCCTTGTCAACCAGTACATTCTTCCACCATATCTGTCCTTGCGACCTCTTGCCGCATAACCATTGTTAGCCATTATTTCCCATACTTCACAATCATTAAAACTTGCATCATAGTAGTTTCTGTATGGCTTGTAGAATAATTTCCCATGCCTTTTATATGGTTTATTATTGTCAAGCCCTATTGCGTGTTTTGCAAAGGAAATACATTGTTCTTCTCGTTCCATTTCAACCTCTCTTTCTACCTTTCTATCAATTCTGGATTGTCAAAAATGTTGCCGATAACTTCCCATTTACTGGAATCGAAATCTTCAATTAAATCAACATCTCCATCTGCCGAACCACGAACATCCGAATTTTTGTATTTGTGTGTGCATATTCCAAATCCTGTAATATCATCACACCAACAAACCTCTGCAAAGTAATCATGTTCTGAATCCAAACCAGAAAGGTACGGATAAATAAAACCATCCATAAGGTCATTTTCAAAAATAAGGTGATTGTACTTATCCCTTTTCCCTATACATTGGCAAATGGTGGATGGGTCTACTTCAATCATATCGGGAACATCATTTATCATCCCCCAAAGAATATATCTCTTTTCCCAAATGCCATATAAATAACCTTGCACCCACTCCCCATTGTCAATCCGCTTTGCCTTGAATAAATATCTGTCTTCCATATTTCCTCCTATTCTGCTTCTGATTGAAGCCATTCAAACCAATCTGTAAGCATTGGTAAATCATTACCTTTTAAACCTAAATCGTGAACAGATAAAAATTCTGCTAACTCTTCATCCGACATATTCCTGATTCTTTCTGCGTTAGTCATGTTATCACCTCCAATTTCTATAGTCAGCAACTTTTCAGCCTTTGGATTGCCTATTTTCAATTCTTTAATTTGAAATCTATACTTATAGGCATCCTTTCCAATCTTTTCAAATAGTCTCTTTCTTGCTTTTGTTTTGCTTGGTTCACAAATACCAAATTGAAATTCTTTCTTTTTGGTGTTCCAGACACCATAGCGTTTCTTACGATTCATTCAGCACCTCTCAATTCTTTATTGTCTGTACCAATGTTTTGTCCCATCTGAAAACTCCACTTCGATTTTGCATGGTAAATTGAAATGTGCATTATATCTAGCGTCTGTGATTTTAACGCATTTGAGATGTTCTTTTTCGCACTTTAAAGCATCTGCCTTTTCACGATAATCGGTATGGAAAATATCACAAGTATATAATTCTTTCTTAGTCATTTTTTCCACCTCTCAATTCTTTTAAATATTTCTTGCGCTCTCGTCTAAACTTCTTGGAATACTTAGTTAGAATTTCGTTGATAGCTATTTCGTTGACTTGTGACTGCCCTATTGGGTCAACAACATACCAATTTTCTGGTAACAAATATTGAATAATAAAATGACGAAACTCTGCATCACTCATTCCAACACCATAGATGTTTTCTTTATCTTTTCTTACTGAATATTTCTCTTTGAAAAACTCACTAATTGTCATTCCATACCTCTCAATTCTTTCAGTTTTGCTTCGGCTTCGGATTCTCCTAACTCCATTCCTGCAAGACATCCACTAGCGTATGCGTCCTCATAACATCTATCTATTGCCGTATAAAATTCATCGCAAAACAATTCAGTAAGAGGGCATTCCGAACACTTGTAATTTTCATGGTGGCATTTAGTTCTTGTGTGCACACACTCTCTATATTCTGTTTCTTCGACTTTTTCCGGCAACTTTATAAGTCTGCCCTGTTCCTCCAAAGATTGATATTCTTTTAACTGCATAAGCCATTCTGCTAACTGTTTGCAGTCTTTTGAGCTTTTAAGGCAGGCATCACGCATAGGATTCCCGTTTTCAAAAATATCTGCATGATATTCATGCACTCTTGCTTTTTCCTCTGCGTTTTCAATTAATTCATCAATCTTCATCCAATCACTTCCTTTCTCCGCACCAGTTCCCCAGTGCGGAATTTGTTAAATAAACTCGTCAAGTGTCATTTGACTATCTTTTTCAAAGACAAGCATTTCATTCTTTGCTCGTTCATAAAAGTTTCTGTCAATCTCAAATCCGTAAGCACTTCTTCCAAGTTCAGCGGCGGCTCTTAATGTGCTACCACTACCACAGCAAGGGTCTATCACAACATCCCCATCGTCTGTAAAAATCTCTATCAATTTTTTGATAACTGATACAGGCTTTTGTGCCGGATGTATCTTTGGTATATCCTTTCCGTCTTTCTCCCAAGTAAACCAATTAAATATCATATGCCCTGTTCCTCGGATATTCTTTCCGTTCTCGTCCTGCTGACAGCCATTTCTGAACTTAGGAAGTCTATCTCTATACAGTACAAGTGCATATTCTGTCGCACCGACAACACGCATATTTGCTTTCAATACCTGCGGACTGTAATTCTTCACAAACACTAACGGTATGTAATTTACAAAACCGTGCTTCTTTCCGGCATCAATTAGTGTTGGCATCTGTTCAAAACTACAAAACACAATCATGCATGGACTATCTGAACTTCTTCCCCTTGCCAGTGGCTTTGTATCATCCTTTTTAAGCATTTTTGAACAGAAATGGAAGTATTCGTACAGGTTGAAATTAAAGTCGCTATTAAAAGCCGATTTGCCTGCAAGTTTACTTTCTCCGTTCTTATTATCCCCACCGTTGTACCACATAGGGTTACTTCCATAGAAATTATTACCCACATTGTAAGGCACATCAGCTATGATAAGCTGTGCCGGTGGTATAGCATACTTCTTGTAGTTCTGCATTGAATCTCTATAAATCTCACATTTCAGTTTCTTTTTTCTCTGTTCCATTTTCTAATTGGAGTAACTATAGTTTTATGTCCGGACAACTCGTTGCTCCTTTCTTAAATAATTTCCTTATATAAATCTTCTTTTCCTTGCAATAACTGCCCTAAAATTGCGACAAGAACATTTACAACAATGGAATTTCCGGCTTGTTTGTACAACTGCGTATTTGAATTAACTTTTTCTGCCTTTTCAAAATCTTCATGCGAAAAGTCCATCAATCTCCAACATTCTTTCGGTGTCAATTTTCTGATTCGGTATTGTTTTACAACTTTTATCTGCTGTGTGCCGCCACCATTAACAGTAGTAATATTAGGGCATAGTGCTTTTTCATCGTATACTGTGTTTGATTGATGCTGACCGGTCCCATTATCCATAAATCCTAACTGGTTAGGCTTTTCCAATACCAAATTATCTTTCTGTACACTCGTCAAACAATTGCTTGTGCCATTGGTATTTGCTTCAAGTGTCTGTTCCAACTCAATTCCGGGTTTACGGTCTGGATTTCTACCACGCATTGCAGCACAAACTTTTTCATCAGTAATATAGTTATAACTGCCACCGGGTAAGTTTGCCGGTAAACATAAGGAATATTCTCCCATCTGATAAACTCTTTCCTGCTGATAATATTGTGTTCCATTGTTTGGCTTTTTTTCACCTAAGCCACCAACACATTTTGTTTCTACAATCATTGGTTGTTTACATCCCCCCTGCATAGTGTTTAGAGTAGGACTTAAATGGTCTTTATCATACACATTTCCTGCATAATTTCCACCTGTAAAGACAAATATATTTCCTATTTTTTGTTCCATTCAATCACTCCATTGGTTCCATAATTATTTAACCCCTTATAATCTCTTGACATAAGCGTTGATGATACATCAATTTTCAATGCCTGCGGTTCCAAATCTTTATCCACCATTCCTTTCAACAATACAGTTTCCATCCGACCGCAAGTTTGAAATTCATGCGTCATATTTGCCTTAATGCAGTTTCCGACTTGCTTTTCTCTTGGCTCGTTAATTGTTCCGTCAACGCATGTCTGCTCTGCTCTGCTCTGCTCTGCTCTAGTGATTGTATTTTGAAGTGTTCCGTTGTCAATCAGTTTTTGTATCAATTTTTGTGCTTTTTCATTATTGATGTAATACTTCTCTTCAACTTCATCTTCCAAATAATCTTTCATCACTTTTTGCAGTTCAATAGGATTTGGAAATGTAAAGTTATAATTTCCTAAAATACTAACCATAAAGCAACGATTTCTATTTTGAGCAACGCCATAATTCCTTGCGTTTAAATCCTGCCAATAATTTGAATAACCTTTGCTTTCAAGAAACGCTATCCATTTTTGGAAATCTTCCATGTTCTTGTTTCCGTGAACCTGTGGAACATTCTCCATAAGTAACACTTGTGGTAAATTGCCAACCTCATTCAGCAACCGTTCTACTTCCCACAATAGTCCGGACCTTGTGCCGCTACCTTTAACCATTCCCTTTTGCTTACCGGCAACCGATAAATCTTGACAAGGAAAAGAGTAAGTAAGTAAGTAAGTAAAGATTTCAGTGTCAACTATTTCCAAATCAGAACCGTTTATTTGAGTTATGTCTGTAGGCTCAAAATCTGTTCCGTGAATTGCGTTGTAACTTTTGATTGCGTACTTATCAAATTCGACAACCTTGTAATGTTCAAAGTCCGCGCCTAATCTTTTAAGTGCCATAGCTTGCGAACCTACTCCGGCAAATAATTCAATTAAACGAATTTTGTTATTTATTCTAAAATCTCTTCTAAATACAGAAAAAATATTTAATTGTTCATTCATATCATCACCTGCTATCTATGTTTGATTTAAACAACTTTTCCACATATAAGTCCATTGAATGGCACAACTTAACGCAATTTCCGTGTGACGCATGATTTTTCCATGCATTGTATTTCTCATAAAATTTTGTTTCAGTCATTCTTTTGGACTTAACGAGTTTTACCCACTTTCTTATCTTTTTACGGATTTTTCGCTTGTTTTCTCCTTTTAACCTGCGTATATACTTTCCATCCTTAGTTATGTAGTGGTGAAACCCCAGAAAAGGTATTCCGCACTTGAACGGAACAATTTGCGTTTTACCGTTTAGCGTCAAACCAAGGCTTTCTACGAACTGTTTTATGCAATCAAGACACCATTTCAAATATTCCTTGTCGTGGTGTATCAAATAGAAATCATCCATATATCTTCCATAAAGATTGATTCCAAACTCGCCAGTAACCATATGGTCTAATCCGTCAAGCATAAGCAAAGCATATATTTGAGCCACTTGATTTCCTAATGGCACCCCGATACCATCTGTGCTATCAATAAGCAAATGGTTAAGCCACATTGTATAATTGTCCCGGAAGTAATAGTGAACTATATCTTTTAATATCTCGTGGTCGATACTATAAAAGAATTTAGTTACATCACATCTCAAAATCCATCCATCTAACTTGTGTTTTTGGTAAAACTCTAACATCTGTTTTTTCAGACAATCCATGCCGAACAATGTTCCTTTGTTTTTCTGCCCGGCATAGTTTGTCTTGATAAACTGGCTTTCCAGTCTTGGATGTAAAATCGTATCAGATAAGCAATGTTGAACAACCTTATCCTTAAACGAACAAGAACGTATCAATCGTTCTTTAGGCTCGTAGACCTTAAATTCGTTATATGGATTCATCTTGTAGGTTTTGTTTTTCAACTGCTCTAGCAAGATATGAACGCCATCCAGGCTCATTGTTTGGAATCTAGCACAACTTTCATTGCGCCTTTTACCTGCCTTAGCACGTTTATAAGCGTTATAAAGGTTCTCAAAATTGCATATAATACTTTTATCATCCATAATATAAACTCCTTTGTATTTATCCTTTTAGGAAAGGTCATGTGCTTTTCTGTATCTTTCTCTGATTTCGGCTTAATGCCTACTCTAACTGTCTGTTTGTCACAGAATGGGCGCACGCCGTTGTTGTTGTTGCAATTGTTGTTGTTGATGTTGCCGGACGGCGAAACAACCGATTAAGCAGCGCATAACCTATGATTTTATCTTTCTTTGTCTTTTGTTCTCCATGCGATTGCCATATGCTTTACATCGCATACCATTTTCGACCAATGACCGACACATTTTATGTTGATTAGTCCTAAACTGTTTGATAACTCTATGTAATACAAGAGTTCATCACAATGTGTTATTGCTCTTGTCTGCAACTCTAATCGTTCTCTCTTGTATGCTTTTATATCCGTCCTATTTGCTTCAATCAAACATTCGTAGATTTCAAGCGACTTGTTCTGCATCTTGTCCACAAGAGAAAATCTAAATTTCTTTGGATAGTGATTACAATTTGATGTCTTTTCCAAAGTGTGCTTTGCTAAATCTTTTGCTTTTAGAATTACAGTAAGTTCTTTACTTGCCATAATCATCACTCCGATTCAAAGAGATTAGGTGGAAAGATACAAAGCGGGCGCACGCCGTTCCCGTCGTAGCAAAGGCTGACGTTGATGTCGCCGGACGGCGAAACAACCGAAACTTGCATTTTATATCCGTTGCAAGGTGTACTCCAAGGAGTAAGCAGCCACCACCACTTGTCAATGTTAGGAATCAATTTTCTGTATTGTCTGTAATCGTCAACAGAAAGAATTGATACATAGTCCTCACAAACTCCATATTCATTCTGTCCATCAAGAGACAATAAATCCCGCCCAAACGGACGAATATTTTCTTTTCCAATCTCATCAACAATTTTCTTATAGAAATCGTTATTGAGATATTCACGTAAACTACTTGATTCCCAATTGTTTGTTTCTGAATCAAAAATTTTTCTTTCCTTTAATCCATCTGAAAGACAAACATATCCGCAAGGTTTGATGTCGAGGATTCTCCATTTTGTTCCGGCAACTTCAAAATAATCGCCGACTTTCAATCCAGTAAGCCGTTCTTTCATATTTTCACTTTCCAATTTGTCAATCCGCTTTTCAAGCATTTCAACTCTTTTTTCTAAGTCCATATTATTCTCCTTTCGATACAAAGATATTAGATTTTAAGATACAGAAAGGGCGCACGCCGAAGCAGCTGCTGCAACTGACGTAGTCGAAGTAGCCGGACGGCGAAACAATTACAATAGCATACTTCAACCCTCTTTCAGCAGTAGACCACGGTGTAATTGTCCAATAGTAATCTGTCAAATCTTCATTCACAAGCAAATCATTGTATTCTCTGGCTTCGTCAAAAGTAATAGGGCGAACCTCACAAATACAATCATTAAACTCGTTCTGATTATCAACACTCGTCAATGGCACGGAATGTTCAACAAGATTTCCAGCACCGACATTTTCCAAAATAATAGGCTTGATTTTTTCGTCAATATACTTTTTCAAAGCAGATTTATTGTAATCTCTTGTATCTCCATCAAACCGAACATTTTCAGCCATAAGGTTTTTGGAGATTACGTTTGTCGTTTCGTAATTCTGTTCCAAAACAATAAATTCATGTTTTCCAATCATGAATGTTTCGCCAGGTTTCAAGGAATTCAAAACAACCTTTTCCTTTTTCTCTTCGCTCTTCAAAATTTCAAGAGCCTTTTCAACTAATTTAATTGCTTCTTTCATTTCAATACCTCCGTTGATTTCAATTTTTTACTGCGATTTTGCACATCATTAAAAATTGCAAAAATAATCTCATGCGATAATTTAGTTGCATATTTTTCTCCTATTGCAATGCCAGTTTCTACAAACTCTTTCCACCAAGAATCATCATCTTCCGGGTAGTAATATTTCTTACGCCAATTCCAAATATCAGTCCACATATGCTGTTCTTCTGGAATCTGCGATGCATTTACGCTTCCCATATAAACACCACCTAACTAAATATTGAATTATCGTAGTCCTCGACAAATCCACCGCTTTCATTATCCCAACCAAGACAAATATTCAAATCATCGTGGTCTCCGTAGATTCGTTTGGACTTTTCATCGTAGTGTACTTTCCAACCTCTGTATGAAGTTCTTCCAAATACACGATTTTTAGTAACCGAAATTATTCTCGGATAATTTTCCATCGTATTCTCATCTTTATTTACGTTGTAGTGAATAATCACTCCTGCCGAATTGACAATATCTGAATCCCCACGAATCGAATCGTCCATATCTTCATCATCAATTCCGCTATCTTTCCTCTTGTGTGCAACTAGGATAATACAAACATTGTAAAATCTAGCCATATCCTCTAGTGCGTTTGAAACTTCGCTCTGTGCTTCTAACTTACTTCCCTTAACTCTTGTTTTGTTTATCATTGTCATTAAATTGTCAATCACAATAACTCTCGCATTTTGGCTTACTATCATACGTTCAATCGTATTTAGCAAGTCAGTATCTTCATCTTTAACCATAGTGCGGTCGTAAAGCATACATTTTCCACGATACCACTCTACAATCTTATCTTTTGCAGATTTCCGAACGTAACGCTTTATGTAATCTCTCCTATCTTCTTCCACTACATTTGCCGGTCCAGCAATTTGAAAATCAATCGCATTCTTAAAAAGATAATTTGGCATTTCCCCGGAATATACAAAAACATTGTCACCTTTGTTTAATGCTCTTGTTATAATCTGCCCTACAAAAGTTGATTTCCCTTTTCCTGATTTTCCAGTAACGATGGTAACAACACCGAATGGGATTCCTCCGCAAAGCAAGTTATCTACATCCGTAATACCGGTCGGTATCTTCTCGATGCTGTATGGGTCAAGTTCCTTTACGTCTGCCAAATCAATTACATTGTCGATTGGCAGCTTAACCGATTCTTCAACGCATTTTCTAACCTGCTCTGCTCCGTATTTGAGAAGTATCTCGTTTGCGTCCTTGCAGTCTTTGTAATTGTCCTCTCTGACGTGTTCTACACGGTCTTTTAGACGTTTTGCAAGTTCATCCAACAAAGATATTGAGCCTTTCTCAAAATCTCCAAAAACTATGATTTTTTTCCATTTGCAAAGCCAATCCCAACAATAGGGAATCCATGTAAAACCTTTGGCACCGGTTGGAACAGACACTGCGTTTGGTACGCCTGCCGTAGCAACTGCTAATGAATCGCAATTACCGCTTACGCTTATCCTGCCGTTTTGTCTAACAAGTATCATGCCTGTATCAACCGAAACACAATAAACTCTTTGGTCTACTTCCTCAAACCTTTTATGAGTTTCAAAGCTCTGTGTACTCACATAACTTTTTCCCAAAAGAACCGATACTTTGTAGCAATAGCTTTTTATAAAATTACCGTTTCCGCCATTTTGCTTCGTCATTATCGTTGACATATAGCCACAAGACGATGCTATAAGTTGCATTACGTCAGCATTGTGTTTTAATATCGTTGAATACTCGTATTGATTTCTTCCTTTTACCTTATTTCCATCCCACTTTACCATTTCCTCAATTATGAATTTCTTCTGTTTAACGCTTGTTCCAGTAGCAAATCCATACGGTAAGTATTTGGATGTAAGCCAATCCGGACAATGAAAGCATATCGAATCATAGTTACGTGAATCCTTGTTGCACGAGTATGTAATATTTAATCTCTCCAAGATTTCTTTTAATCTCTTTGATTTTCGCTCTAATGCTATTGAGATTCTTACATACCTATCTGTTTTTGCTTTTATCTTTCCAGTGTTTTTTCTGTAGTCAATTGTTCCATCGGCACTTATGGCTATATACAAGGCAAACATTTCATCTGTCCAATCCTTGTATTCTTCCAAATCAATACTTACAGTAGTTGGAATCTTATATCCTGCACTTATCTTTTCTCCTGCTTTTTTCTTTACTACTTTCCCTTTTTTGTTCAGAAGTACAAGGTTATGGTCGTCCGTGGTGTACGTTTCATAATTTCCACCAATTTCACACCTAACCATCTTTCCGATGTGTCTTTTGATTATTGTTCTTTTGGGTCTTATAAACGTACCGTTCATTTTCTCATCTACTTGCAATACGTTTTGACCGGAGTAATTTTCAAAAGAAACCCATCCATCCGGCGTTAATATTTCAGCTTTTCCATCAAAGCACTGCCCCTCTGTGACTACAAGCGTATCAAAACTGTCATCGCATTGTTTTATTCCAAACAATATCGGTTTTGTGCTTGCTTCGCACCACTCCTTGTTGGCATCCTTTGCCTTGTCAAAATCCGTTTTTCTGTACTTGACAAATTGCAGTACACCTTTTTCGTCATAAAAAGGAAAGACAAGAATGTTTGGATGACTAGTCTGTACGGTAATTTCGTACTTTTTGGCAACTTCTTCGGATATACCACGGCTTTCCAAATACTGAATCGCTTCCGGCTTTGGTTTGATTGCTTCTTTTGGTTGCTTCAACCGCTTGTATCTTTTCTTTGGACGATAATACTCGTCAACCTCGTTACCAAGTGAGAAGTCAAAGTCCTTTGAAAGCGTTACCATGTTGCCGGATATTCCACAACTGGCTCTTAAACACTTAAACTGTCCAGTTTTAAGATTTATGGAAAAGGTACGAACATTTCCCCTTGTGGCTCTTGGCTTGCAATAAGGGCAAGTCTTAAAAAACAGTTCGCCACCGTGTTCCTTAACCTCAATTCCAACATGACGAGCAAAGTTGTAAGCATCATCCGGGTTAAACTCGTAAACTTTATATCGCATTACCAGTCAGCACCTACTTCCTCTTCCTCAACTTCCGGAACAACTTCTTCCGGCTCTGCTCTAGGTTTCAAAATCTTTGGAGCATTTTGAAGATAACTCTCAAACTTCGTTCCAAACAAAGTTTCGGGCCGCAAATACTCTTTCATCTTCTCGTCTGATTTCCAATCGTTACATTTACTGTCTATTACACGTTTGAAATCTTCCAAAGTAAATTTTTCTTTAAGCCTTGCATTGATAAGGTTTTGTGTCTTTTTGGTACTGTATCTGTAACTTGCACCAGTTTTTTCGTTCAAGTAATCAATGATTTCTTTCACCAAAGAAGCGTCAGTCGTGCTTTGCTCGACAATATCACTTTTCTTTTCTTCTCTTACCTTATCTTCTCTATGTTCCACTTTGTTATCAACTTGGTTACAATTCGTTTCCAAGTCGTTATCTGTACGTTTTACTTCCGTATAGTTTTTGTTGTCACTCTTGCTACAATTCGGGTACATCTTGCCACATTTTAAGGTGACTCTCGACCTTTCATCTGTATACAGTGTTGGCGTGTACCGGTCCTTTGCAATTGAGTTGTGCAGAAACCAATGTTTGATAAGTACCACGTTAGAGTTTTCAAACGTGAGTATGTATCTCTTCCTTTCAAGGATTTCAAGGTCTTTTGGAGTTGCCTGACATTCTCTTACAATTCGGTTTGGAGCATCTACAAATCCATCATCATCGGCTCTCATGCACAGATGAAAAAACAATCCTTGTGCAGTTAATGGCATGTCCAAAAACACATCCGAACTAATCAATTTTCTTGAAAACATTCTCTTATCAGCCATCTTATATGTCTCCTTTTTTAGTTAAATGGCAGTCCATCCTCAACACCATCTGGAATGTTCATGAAGTCATTATTTCCAGATTTATTATCATTTTTCTGATTCTGTTCTGCCGTTGCCTTGCTTCCAGCAAATTCGCAATTATCAACAAGGCAATCATTTGTATATACCTTGTTTCCATCCTTATTGGTATAACTTCCAGTCTGCCAACTGCCATCAACCGCCAACTTTGTTCCTTTTTTACAATATTTTTCAACAAATTCAGCCGTTTTTCTAAAGCAAATACAACTTATAAAATCAGCCGTAGGTTGATTGTCTCTTTTGAATCTGCGGTCTACTGCAAGAGTAAATCTTGCTACTGCCATTGAATTTTCTCCCTGCGTATATCTGATTTCTGGGTCTCTTGTTAATCTGCCAATTAAAATTACTTTGTTAATAAGTCATTCCACCTTTCTTTTCTGTATGCATCTTAATCATAGGGTATCTTTCATTCTCTCTAATCTTCATTTAAATATTTTTTTCTAATACTCAAAATATCTGACAAAGGAAGTTTCCCGCCTTTTGGAATAATCCTTTCAACCAGCAAATCCTCTTTTGGAAACTGATAATAAAAATCATTAGCATATTCTTTTGTGATTTTTCCAACAAGCACATCCATCAAAAGAACTAAAGCATTATCTTTAAATCGTTCAAATACCATTTCAGCTGTTTCGCTAGAAGAATAAGTAGCCATCAAAATATTGTCATCATTTCCAACAACACGGCAGTAAATAACCTCTTCCTGTCTCCAAACACAACACATATCGTATGGAACATCAATTGTTCCGTTTTGGCTTATAATTCTCATAATTATTCCTCGTTTTCTTTTAATCAATTTCCTCAATTTCAACAACAACTCTAGGGTTTGAAGCATCTACCATTGTATGAAACTCCGAATCAAGAACATCATCCCATCCGTCATTTCTAATCACTTTTGCTAACTGTAATGCGTCCAAAAATGATTTTTCAACCGCACTGCAAAGATTTCCTCTGTCGTGCCTTTTATCACTTGAAAATATCCAAAACACACAACGTATAGTCTTTTTAATTTTAACGCCTTTAAGAGTACGTTTAATGGCTTTCAAGCATATATCATCATTTGCTTTCTTTACTGGGTTGTGGTACTTTTTCAATCTTTGATTGTAAATTCTTCCACCAAGCAATTCATTCAACCCTTTAAGCGGAAACTTTTTCTTATTGTTTTTTATAGTTACGCGATAAGTCACTTTTTATCTCCTTTCGTTTCTTTATTTTCTTGTTTTTTTTCTTTTTCAGCTTCTTTCAAAAGTTCCGTTACCTGCGATGCAGTTTTTGGTTGTTCAAACCAATCGGAAACAACTGTCTCTTTCTGCTTTAATCCGTTGTAAATCCCGATATACTCCATCAATTCATCATCGTTGATACTCTCAACTGTATGATTAAGACGCTTTTCAAGCATTTCTTTAGTTACGCCAAGTTTAGCAAAACCAGTAATCATATTCTTTACCTTATCAATCAAAGGAATATCGTTTTGCCCGGCAATCGTTTTCTTACATTCCTTAATGCAATCCTCAACTAAATCTGGAGGAAGAATTGCAAGGATTCTACTTCTTAAACGTCTTGCACCATCATTGGCTGTCCTTTCGTAAATATCACGCTGACTAGTAAGTTTTCTGTTACCCTGCTTTGTCTCCATTACGTGTTCAACGGTAAAGTTCTGGCTAGAAACTGTATTGTTTTCCAAATCCCAACAATACGCCTGCATTTCGGACTTTCCTTTTTCATGAGACATTTCCTTGATTCCATATTCAAGATTGCCGTAGCACCGTGCCATTTCCTCTGCAAATCTGATTGTTACTCCTGTTACCGTCTGACCGCCACGTGGATAACTGAAAAACGCTTTGTCGGCAAAACCTTTTCGTTGACACGCTTCAATCGCACTTGCATACGATTTTGTGTAATCTCTTGGAAACTGTTTTGCCATAATCAATTTCCCCTGTGCTTCTGCAATAGCACGATTACTTTCTACTGCTACTGTTCCTTGGTTAATGTTATTAAAACTTCCACCAACCGATTGATTGTTTCTTACTGATACTTCATTTGACATATCAATTCTCCTTTCAACTGTCTATAATTTTAAAATCTTTCAATATGCACTCTCCACAAACTTCTTCGCCATCGTACTGATACAATGCTTCTGGTACAAATTCATCTTTACAACGGTCACAATAGTAATGCGTTCTTTTCCTATTTGGACAACTACTACCAAGGCAAGGATAAGCTGGTGCTGCACAACCTAAACATTCATCTTTTACTATTCTCATTTTTTATACTCCTTAATGTAAATTTGCTTTTTTGCACACTTTCTCAAACTGTTCTTTTGTTAATCCCAAAATTTCAATGTATTCATAATATGGACAGTAACCAACTACAATTTCTCCATCATAGTAAATCGTAACCATCCTATCTCCAACAATGCTTTTAGTATCAAAAGCCTGTACGCCATCTGGAAATCTATCTTTCAAAAATTCAATCAATTTATTCAATTTATTCCACCTCACTTCCTAAAGATTCATACTGTTTCTGTAACCAGTTCGGCAATCCAAGACTGTTTACTTCATCTTTCATATATCCGTACCAGTTACCAGTTTCTGAACATTCTTTATAGAGATTTAAGTATTCCCTAAACATATCAGCACCAGAACGCATATAATATTCATTTGGTTCCATAATATTTACGCAGTATGGAGCAGTTTTCTCTTGTGCGATAAAAACTACAGTATGCTCAACACCAAGTATTTCATCAAGAATGTGTTTGTAATATGCCATCTGCATATCATACATAAATTTGATTGAATCACGCATAAATACATCTGTGCTAGCGTCATTGCATGTTTTGTAGTCAATCAAAAAGTGTGTTCCTGCTACTTCTGTAAGACAATCTGGTCTGCATTTCATAGTAATTCCTGTTTCTGAATCTTCCGTAAAATACGAAAGTTCCTTTTTGCCAGTTAAAAGAGTTCTTGCAAATGAATTACTATACAAGACGTAATGCATATCTTTTATTTGTTGAAAATCATCCAATGAAACAATGTCTTTTCCCTCGTTTTGGTCTTGGAATAAAAGCCACTTCGCTTTTCCATCTTTTGTTCGTCTGTCTATTTCTGGTGCTACGGCAAACTCTTTGTAAAAATCATCTTTTTCCAAAATGTATTTGTGAACCGCCCTACCAAAAAGCAATGATGGCGTATCTTCTTCCGGATTGTCTTTCCAGTATCGAAAATGTGCCGGTGATTTAGCCATTTTTTTCAAATCGGAAGAACTAACTCCATCCATAGCACGATATTCTTTGTTTGGAATCAAGATTCCATTTTTTCTTTCATCCACTTCTTATATTTCTCCTTTCTTCCATTTGCTATATCATAAGCAAGTTCAGTTCCAAGGATAAACAAAATATCAGTAACGGAAGCATATTCTTCATTCATAGCAGTTTCGACAGCAACATTTACTCTTTCTTCCAATTTTATAAGTTCTTCAAACCTCTTCTGCGGTATTTGAATCATTGCTTTCCTCATCCTCATTCTCCTTTCCGATTTCTTTGACTTTTGAAACTGATACTTCAAAAGCGGTTTTTACTGCTACTGTGCCATCGTCCATCTGCTTGTGATATTCACGGCTCTGCAATCTTCCGATAATTTCCAGATGAGTACCTACATCGCATTTTGAAACGTATGTAGCATATCTCCCCCATGCTATGCATGGAATATAGTCGGAGCCGTATTGTCGGTTGCTTGCGACAATGACATCACATACTCTTCTATTGGAAGCAGATGTGCGCCGTAAATTAGGTTGAATACAAATATACGCATCCATTTTTACTTCATTTACGTCCGACAATAAATTTACCTCTCCACCGCACATGGCATCCTGCACAAATACATAAATGTGCTTATGATTTTTCCTATTGATAGTCCGAATTTCTCCTTGGACTTCAATCTTCTCGTTTTCTTTGATTAAACACTTTTCCAAAATAATCTCTGGAACCAAGCAGATTAGAATATCCTCTTTCTTGCTTTTTCTTTCGCTTTTTAAGCGAAATTCATAAAAGTTCTCACTATGCGACGAATGAGAAAATTTAATCTTACTCGCCACGGTACCTCTTAATAAAATTGTATTCATCTTGACTTTTCACTCCTTATTTGATAAAATGAGCGCAAATAACACATAGTTATTTACTACTGGAATAGCAGTTTGATTTGCGGTCAAGGGTGCTATTCCTTTTCTTTTCTGTATGTTCCTGGTTCATTTGCATAAAACTCTCCGTCTTTCACATAAATTGCACCAAGTTCAATTAAATTTGCAATCAATTCTGGTGTTGCCGGTTTAGCATCTGTCTTAATCATTGTCACTCATCCTTTCCTAATATAAATACTGTTCTTCTTTGCACTCCGAATCTCTCTGTGTCTGCATGAGATTCAAAGTATATGTCAATTCGATTCCCCTTTATCGCACCGCCGCAATCCTCGGCTATAAATGTTCCAAGACCTTTGATTTTTACCTTGGTTCCGTACGGTATGACTTTAGGGTCAACCGCTATTGTTCTTCCCTGCTTCGGTATCTTGCCAGTAGAAGTTATCTTTCCGTACCCCTCTGAACAATCGCAACAAGGACAATATGCAGTTATTAAGAATTGAACTCCTTTTCTTTTCTTGTACTTCTTTTTCTTTTGCTTTATGTATTTTGCGGATTCCAAAGAACTGTTCATATTTGCGTTTGGAATCACATTTGCCTGCGGTTCTTCTGTTTTTATAAATAACGTATCTTCTTGTGCATATTCCGGCTCGTAAGCGTATACATCCTTAAACACGCTTGTTGCCACCGTTATAATAAGAAGAAACGTCAGAACCGCCAATATCATCTTCTGAATAATAGGCTCACTCCCTTTCTTCCAAAAGCAGACGGAATGTTTCTTTTCCCTTTGGAGTGACATACATCTGCTGTCCTGCCCAACCGTTCTGCTCGTTGTGCTTGTCCTTTAAGACAAACAAGCCGTTTCCGCTCTCTGCGTATTTGGCATATGGACGCAACTGTTTGTGTTTCCCCTGCCGGAACACATATCCTTTTTCAATAAGAAAAGAAACAAATGCTTTTTCTCCGATACCCAGTTCCTTTGCGGTGTCACGGATGTTGGTATTCAATTTCTTATCTACCAAAGCGTCAAAGTAATTCGCCTTTGGTGTCATTTCCTCAATCTGTTTGTCCTTTTGAGTTATGATGTTCTGTGCCACAACTAATGCGTTGGCTACAATCTGTTCTGGAGTAAGATTCTCCTGATTGGCAATGTAACCGCCATTCTTGCGGATAGATGGAAGCACCTCGCCAGTTACCCATTTACGAAACTTCTTTGCATTCGGCTTATCACTACGAAGAATAACAGCATACAATCCGCTTTCTGTAACAAACCAAGTCTCGCCCTGACGGGGTAAGTCTAACTTACACCGCTCGTCATCTTCTAATCTATCCGCTACACTTCTGCTATTTGTAAGTTCAAGTGCCTTACACACATCAGCCAAGCAAAACATAGGCTCATTATCCTTTGTAATGGTACGGATTTTTCCAAACTCTGAATTTTCAAAAATCTGTAAATCGTTCATGTCTACTCCTTTCTTTACTCAATAAAATAGGAAATTTCTACACCAAAGTAATTCGAAATCTTAATCAGTTTATCCGTCTTTGGCATTGATTTCCCAGATTTCCAATCCGAAAAAGTACTTCTAGCCAATCCGAGTTCATCAGCCAATTTATAAAAGGTAATGTTTCTCGAATTAACAAGCAATTCTAACTTTTTAAAACTTTTCTTTCTATTTCCCTTGTCCAAAATCTCATCTCCTTTCTTGACTTGCGTTAGGATTTTCGTTATAATAAATAAGCCATTTTAGGTAAATTCATCTTAGGAGGTGTATACCTTGAAAGCAATTTTGAATTTGCCTGTTCCGCATTTGCAAGGTCGCAATCGTGAAGCCACAGCACGTTAAAATGGAGTGAAATGTAACATCAAGTGTAGCGTAGCCGAACAGAGAAGTTCGTTAAAAACTCGAGGTTGACATTCCGATATTTGTCACACTACACCGCTTGTTCCTTGCAATCTGCCAACTAATGGCAATAAATTATGCTGAACCCAAACTGCATAAGTGGCAGAGTGCTTTAAGAAGCATTGGTGTCGTACAATGCGTCGAAAGACTGCAAAGTGCATACGGTATAAAAATTGGGGTAAAGGACTGTTAGTGACGGCACACTAACAGTCTTTTTACCGAAAATCCTTTTTAGTTGTTCGATTTTCACAACTATGTCTTGATAAAAGTTAGAAAATCGTATATACTATGAATTGTGCAAAAAACATAATATAAATTTCTCAATTTTGAATTGGTTGAGATTTCCTAACTTGTTTTTATAATACATTAGGAAGTCTTGTTTGTCAACCCTAAAAGTTGAGAAATTGCAACTTTTTTTGATAAGGAGATTTTCTATGTACGAAAGATACTGTAAATTAAGAGATTTAAAAGGTTTAAATGATGCAAAAGTAGCAAGATATTGTGATTTTCCCAAAAGTACATTTTCCGATTGGAAAAAGGGTAAAAGTGAGCCTAAAATTTCAAAAATTAGAAAAATTGCAGAATGCTTAGATTGCTCTATTGATTATTTGGTTAATGGAAAAGATAAAACATATTCAGAAGAAGATGCCCTTTTGGACGCTCATATTTCAGAAGATGTAGAACTAAAAGAAGCCATTAAGAAATATTATACCCTCGATGAAAAAGCCAGAAAATATATTTTAGAGGGAATTGACCTGCTTTGGAGAGCAAACAAAACTGATACACAATAATGATACCATTCATTATTGTGTAAATAAAAAAGATTGGAGATGTGTTTTATGAAGAAACTATTAACAGTAGCAACAACGCTAATGCTTACTATTTCAGTATGTGTTCCAACAATTTCAAAAGCCGCTATACCGGCAAGGACAATGGGAATATTTTCAGAATTTGCCGACGGATTCAAAGAGGGATGGTCTGGAAAGAAAGAGCCATCAAAGAAAAAATATAAGAAAATGTGTAAATCCTACAATTATTCCAAATTAAAAAAAGGTAAGTACAAGGGGAAGAAAATAAAAATCAAGGGCAAAATAGAAAATGTAAAGGAAGATACATTGGATAGTGACTTGACCGTAATCGTAAAGTCTGGTGGAAAATACTATGAAGTATACATGAGCCAAGGATACCAAGAATATTCTGGCTATAGAAGAGGAAAAACGCTTTCTGTATGGGGAACTGTAAGAAGAACCGCTTACTACGTCTTAGAGAGAGATGGAAAGAAAAACAAAAAAATGACAATACCATCTATCAAATCAAGATACGATAAACTGTCATAAAAAAAACGGAGTAGGGTTTTTATCCTACTCCATTTCATTATACCTTATAAGTATTGCCTTTTAATCTTTCTTTTTCGGCAATGTATTCACAGTAATATCTCAACGAATCTACGTTTTTCATCTTGGAAATAAGTTTCTTTAACTTTCTTCTATATTTCCTGCGTTCGCCTATCATAAATTTCCTCCTAGCATATAATTGCAGGGAAAGGGGAATTTGCAACCCCTCTCCCAAACCGAAACTTGATTACATGGGATTGCCATGTAATATATTATATGTAGGGTTCAAAAATATTATTCATCCTTTTCGGATTTTTTCTCTTTTTCTGCCAACTGTGCTTTCAACCGCTCGTTCTCTTCCTGCAAAGCAAAAGCCTTAAACTCCGTCTTTGCAAGCAGAACCTTAAGTTCTGCGATTTCAGCAGACAGTTTCTTCTCCACATAGTCATTGAGTGTAATTTTGTTTTCATCCATTTCTTTTTACCTCCTAAATTTGAATTATTTATTGTAACACTGGGAATATTGCTATTCCATTCAGGTTATCATTAGTTATGTCGTTATACTGTGCATTAACGGCTAGGTTTCCGGTCTTGGCATTAAACGCCACTCTAACACACTCACCTCTACCAGTTACCATGTTGTGATACTGGACAACATCTGCTGCACCGGAATCACCCGGCATTAGCTCTGTTTGAACAATGCTCGCCCAAGGTGATGCTGAAGCAATTGAATAGTCGCGAAATACTACGGCTTTGAATAAACCACCATTCATGGTAATACCATATAATATAGTTGAACTCGGCGTCGTTGTTGTTACACTCGAACAATGCTTCTCAAAAGCAACATTGGCATTTAATGTAGTGGTTCCTGCTCCACCTACACGACCAATAGACACACTTCCACCGTAACTATTCAGATATAATGTTGTTGCGGCATCATTTGCATTAACTGCTTGGATTGTCCTTTGTCCAAGGTTCATATGATTTCCGTCAGGCGAGGATATTCGCAAATCGAAGCTAGTTAAAGAAGCATTTTTTTTACTGCCAATGCCAAACGGTGAAGAACAATACATAGGGTCAGTACCATCTTCAATACCATTAGTATATTTCCACCGTCCAAATCCATAATCTCGATAAATGGTTTGGTATGATTTTTTGGTCCCATAGCCAGTAAAGGTTGTAATATATAATCCAGGGTATGACCAATCGGAAATAAGTTCGATTTTTTGACGTGCTGAAATCGAACCTACCATGTTATAACGAGAAACATGTTCAATACTAATGTCGCCATCACATGTTAATATTTTAGAATCAACATAGCCATTTGCATCCCATTCATATTTGGCGCTACGATAATATGGAGCGCCATCGCTCGAAAGTTTAAGTTCATAAATGTTTTGTTTACCTGATGCGAGACTGCTGTTTTCTGTGTAGTTTTTGGATAGTCCATTCGTTTGGATTTCAAATCCACCAATCAAACCGTTATCTATCTCTGCATTTGCACCTTTTAATGTTGCACCAGTGATGGTTCCGGTTGCCGTCACGTCTTGCGAAAATATTTTTTTAATAACAGCAGAATTCGCAAAAACCTTTTCAACATCAAGTTCATTTGCTGTTATGCTTTTTGCTACTATTTTATCTGCATTTACGGTCCGGTCAGTAAGTATATATCCATCCAAAGTATCAATCGTTTTACTTTGAAGTTCTCCTAAATTATTCAGCGAATAAAGCAAGCCATTTTCGCCTTTTAGCAATATTCTGTCTGCCACTAAGGTTCCGGCCGTAATGTTTGCGGCGTTGACTTCAACACTATCTAAGAAACCAGTGATATGTCCTTCTACGATTGTTGCTCTATCAATAAGACCAACTTCTGTAAATAATGTAGCAATATCCGCAACTTCAATATTGGATAATTTAATGTTTGCATATTTTAAATCTGCGCTTTCTGCTGACAGATACCCTAAGTCTGCTACCTTTGCACTAAGGTTTTCTGTAGTGATAGCCTTTGAGGACAATGTATCTATCTTTCCATCTACTGTTTGCAATGACGTAATCGTTGCATATGTCAAATCGGCATTTTCGGCAGTAATATATCCAAACTCACCGATAGTTGCTTTCAGATTTTTAATATACGCATTATCAGCCGTCAAATCCGTAATAAAAGATTTCGACACCTTTTCCAACTCAATCGTAGCATCCGAAATCTTTGCGTTGGTAATAGTAGAATCCTTAATCTTACTATTCTCAATCGTGGAATCCGCAATCTTACTGTTTGTAATAACTCCGTCTTTGAAAATAGCACCAAGGATTGTACTCGTAACCGTTCCGCTTGTCTGTGCCATTGTTCCACTATTGTAACTATTTGAACCACTGCTACCAACTGACGATGAGTTTGATTCCTGCACTTCACACGGTGATGTAATCTCCGCATAAAATCCACCATCGTAGTGCAGCGTCATTTCTCCGACAAGCACATACTTCTTAACTCCGTCATAGTCCTCGAACGTAAGCATTTCACCAACCGACATAAGAGGATGCCAGTACATTGTTTCGATACTCGCTTTATGGTAAACAAACGCCTTGTTCAAAAAGGATAACCCTGTTTTCCACTGCATTGGCGTAACTTGTCCTAAATACGTATGAACCGTATTTCTGTCAAGCGTTTCGTATAATATCCAAGGTGTTTCAATCGTCACTGGATAATTCTCTACATTCGATACACTGCTTGCCTTGTCATTCAATACGACCGTGGATTCACCCTCGTAATATCCAAATCCAACATAGTCACTGTTTGTCTCGTAAAAGTACCAATTATTAGCCTTTACAGATACGTTGTTTGGACACATAAGGTTGTTTCCGAAAATCGCATTAGAATCATAGGTATCTCCATTAAATATAGGTCTGTAATTGTTATCTGCTTGCAACTCTGGTAACTGCTTAATATAAAAAGCACCGTTTTTTTCAATCACATTTGCACGTAACAAAACTGCTATACCAGACAACAAATCTCTCCATGTGATTCTGCTTTCCCAATCCCAATCGTAACCATCCTCATCATTGTCCGCAAAATTTGATAACATAGGAATCATCAAATGGTACAACTTATATTGTTTGATTGACGATAAAACATCTTTCCAATTATCAATGTATAGCGGACATCCTGTGACACGCAAAAAGTCTTGCGGCAAATACTCCCAATAATAAACGTCGTCACGTGTGTAGATAAACTGCAATTGGCTAGGTACGTATTTTTCTTCCAATTCCGTTTTGTGATATTCGTTTAGCGAACTAATGACGATTTCTGCTCTATCCATGTATTCACTCATCAAACCGTTTCCAGTAAATGAAACAGTATCACCGTTGTATGTTGGATTTTCTTTTACAACAAATCTTCCGATAGGTACCGGATATGCAAATTCATTTCCTATAAGAATCCATGCATTTACAATAGTTCCTTTTAATGTATTATCGTAATATGTCTTTGCAATAAGGGCATCCGTAAAATCGTTATTTTCTGCATACATTTCACAACTCATAGTAGGACTATAAGTAGAGCCATAACTGGCAAATGAATCACTAACACAACCTTGCGATATACTTACAGATATTAGCGTTTCTTTTCCTCTTGTGCTTACACTATCCGAATTTCCTGTACTTATACTCAAATATAATTCTGTTGCTATGTCAGTATAGGAAACTGCACAGTCTCCAGTAATATCTGTTTCATCTTCTGTGCAGAACACGTACCAAGACATATACCTATAATCATCGGAAATCATCATGCTTTTACAATCAATCGTATTTACACCACGTTTATACACACTTCCGTTATTGATAGCATATTTTACGTAGTAATGAGTTTTGTTATAGTCAAAATCCAAAAAAGACAAACTAAACGAATCTCCGATATTTACATCTTTTACATGTGAATCATATTTCAATGTATATGTAGGGTCGCTTTCCAAAACATAAAAGACTTTTGCTGTATAACTCATCGCTCCACCGCCTGTATCTGTATGCTAGACCAAATAAACTTTCCATTAAAAAAAGTCATTGCGTCAAAACTAGGGTTTCCAAAATAAAACTGCTTTGTTTCTTTTTCTCCTTTTTCATTGGTGAACTGTATGTAGCCGTACCGGTTTGATAAATCATCCGGGTCTGCGTACTTCATCAACTTCTTGATTTCGCTTGGCGTCAAATTTGCCGGAAATGCCATGTCAAGCGTTACTTTCTTTGCAACTATCTTTCCGTTGTAAAGTGCTTTTGAACTTCTCCCTGCTTTTGCGTTCCACACTTTTTCTCGTGAGATTTTCCATCCCTCATATTTTGGTGTTGGCATATCTTCTAAACTGTCCTTAGTCCAACCAAACTTCAACGTAAATGCCATATGACACCTCCTAACTTTTTCACATAAAAAAGAGACTCATTCGCATGAGCCTCTTTCTTTAAGCCATATTCCAAGAAATTCCTTTGTTCTTGGAGATTTTCTTTGCGTTGTTCATAATTGTTGTTGTGACTTTTGTTCCGTCAAGGTAAACATCACCGCCACCGACATTCGCATTTGATAATTCCTCTTTGATTGCCGCCTTTGTAGCCGCATAAACAGCCGGCGCAACCGCTTCGGAAATACCGGTCGTAATCTGTTTGTTATTTGCAACAACGGACTTACCATTGTCGAATTTACCCATCATTTCGCCGTGCTTTGCACGGAACCATCCATCTTCCGGAAATCCACCGTTAGCATAAGTCTCGTAATTCAATCCGTACTTTTTCAGCATTTTGATTAGTGATTTTTCCGCATGACTTACAAATATCTGTCCTTGCTGACCTATTGTCACTCTGTTTTTGGCATTATTTATAGCAGCAGTCAATTTTCCGTAATTTACTTTTCTTCCATCCATTGACTTGACAGATGATTTCAGCTTACCTTCCGTCACATTGTTAATTGAAGCCGAAACATCCAATGAAAACTTTTTCTGTTGTAACTGTGCTTTAACTGCGTTATACCAACCTTTACGGAGTTTAGGGTCGATATTCACATTTATGTCACGGTTTTTCATGGTTTTCATCGCAACACTTAAATCCCCAAGATTCTTAATACCAAAGGTCTTTACGCCAGCAGTTATCGTCTTACCTTGCAATCCGTTTACTTTCCCCTGCAAACTATCAACATCATCACCGCCAGATGTTTTAGCCTTAACACTTACTGATTTTGGCTTCAAAGAATCAATTTTTTTCTTCAATGCGTCTGTCGACTTGTAGTTCTTATCTGTTATCTTTCTGTAATCTTCCCATGTAATTTCACCATTTTTAAGTTCATTTTCTAACGATTTCAAAATACTCTTTTGTTCTTTTGCTGGAACATTTAATTTTTCCATCGTAGTTTTCAATTTCTTTTGTGCTTTTTCGTAATCTTCTGTTTTTTCTACTCCATTTATACCAAGAAGATTTTGCAATTCATCCTTTTTTATTCCCTTTTTCCCAACTGCATCTTTTACGGATTTTTTTGTAATAATACCTTTTCGCAAATTTTTTCCTGTTTTACTTAAAATACTATTTTGCGTAAGAGCGGCAATGCCAAGTTCATCCATTTTTTTCTGCAATTCAGTTAATTCACTTGAAAATTCACTGTATCGTGAAATTGTCTTGTTGAGGTCTACATCACCACCAGCATGTGCGTTCCAACCATACGTTGATTGATAATCACCACCAGTAATTCCTGAAACCGTAGAAAGCAATGCAGCGGCAAAACTTCCACCTTTTTCTCCGTATATAGTTTTTAAGTTTTTCGTAAGTTGTTTGCTGTCACCGCCAGATGCTTCAAGCAACTTATCAGTAATTGCGCCGGCAATCTGAAAAGCAATTTCAACAACCATAAGTTTTCCAACCAGTTTTCCTAATTTTGTTCCTATTGTACTAAATTTCTTGCTCCATGCTGACGCTATTTTCTCCGATTTTATTTCTGTTGCTGATTTAACCAGAGAATCTTGTATTCCCTTTCCAAACATTATTTTCATTGCGCCCCATACGGCTTTGAATTTTTTATAAGCCATAAATCCAGCAATAACCGTTGATAACTTAAATGCAATACCTAATGGGTCTCTAGCAAATGCAGAAATAGCCACTTTTAAGGCACTAAACAATGCTTTGACTATTATTTTCCCTACTTTCAAAAGTGTTTTTCCCCATTCTATTTCAGAAAGAAAATCTCCAATCGCTTTTCCAACTTCCGACCAATTTACAGTAGAAAGTGCGGTGTCAATCGTATCAAGTATTCCAGTAATTCCATCACTGATTGTCTTTCCTAACTCCTGCCATCCAGTTAATCCAGTATTTTTGCGTACTTCTCCCATCTCTTCAAGAAATCCATTGATGTAATCTCCAATTTTCTTTCCAAGGTTTTTGTATGGAAAATCTACCATAACGCCAAACGCAAACTGAATCATACCACGCAACTTCGCTCCAAGTGATTTTCCTGCTAAATCACCGTCAAAAGTATTTATGGCAGCCGTTATACCCTCTTTAATACTTTGACCGAATTTGAGCCAATCAAACGTCTTGAAAAAGGTGTATGATGTTTCAAACCATGTATTCAATCCCTCGGAGAAATTTTCTCCAAGTTTTGTCCAATCAAGGTCTTTAACAAATCCGTTCAAGAACGTAGCAAGAGATTTAGCAATCTTCTTTGTGGTCTTTTTAATCTTTTTCCATGGAATGTTTCTCATTCCCTTGTTAATCCAATTAGCAAGTGCCGAACCGAGAGAAGTAAAATCTCCACCTTTCCATGCGTCAAGGATTGCTTTCTTCATCTTCTTATACAACTCAACTGCCTTGTTTTTGTTACTCTTAAAAGCATTATCCCATATCTTTTCATAGTTCTTTAATGCGTCGCTAATATCCTTAGAAAGGTCAATATTAGCATTCTTATCGTCATCATCGTCATCGCTATCACTATCACTGTTGTCCTGTAATTTATTTACAATATCAAATCCCTGCAAATTGTCGGCGGCTTTTTTTGTCTTTTTAGCCGTTTTGTCCATGTTCTTAGCAACTTTATCCGTATCGTCTGCCGCATTGGAGTAGTCCGGTACCTCTGGTGTTTTCCGTGAACTATCCGTATCACCAAGTTTGATTCCTGCCAGTTTTGCTACCCACTGTGCGAAATCCTGCAAAACCATAACCACAGCATTCATATATGGGTACAATTTTTGAACAATCGGCATAAACAAGGAGCCAATTGTCAAAGCCAGTTTCTTAAATCCAGCCTGCAACATCCTCAACTGGTTTGCAGGTTGGTTAATTGTCCGTGCCAAATCAGCATATGCAACCTTTGACTGTTCCAACATAGTCAAAACACGCAACTGCATTTTGGACTGTTGCGAAAGGTTCTTAATACTTTCTGTAACACCGTGATTCATAGCAGTTTGTGCTAAGCCAGCGGAGGTGATGTCAAGTCCGTATTTATAAACGGCCCTGCTCTGCCCGACGAGAGCTGATTGAAAGTTCTGCATAACATCAGCAGTGTCTAAGTTTGCTAAAGACGCCCAATCTGCGGATAACATAGTAAGTGCTTTTGCGGAATCAATCGACGTTTCACCAAGCATACCGGCAGAGTTCGTAATCTGTGCAATAGCGGCGTTGTAGTTCATAACCTCTGTTAAATCCAAACCAAGGTTGTGTGAAAAAGTATTTGTTGCATCTCCTGTGTTATAATCAACATCATATCCAGTCAACTGCTTTTGAAGTTTTCCAAATCTTTTACGGAAACTTCCTGCATATTCTTCCGCACTATTATAACCGGCTTTCTTAAACTGGTTAGCACTGTCTTTTCCAACCTTATCAAGTGCAACCGAAAAATAGTTAAATTCTTCAATGTAGTCCTGCGCCGAACCAATTGCTTGACCGAATTTCTTTACAGCACGAATTACCAAAAAGAATTTAGCATAGAACATACCAATGCTACTTACAAAACCTTTTGATGATTTATGTGCGCTTTTTAATTTGTCTTTTAATGAACTAAGTGCATTTCCAAGTTTTTTAGTGCTTGTTGATGCTCTATCAGAAACAGTGGAAATTCTACTACCGCTTGACGCAAGGTTTCCAAGACCTTGAATGGTGTTGGCTACGTTTGAGTTGATTTGAGGTGCATTTTGCAGTTTTTTCAGCAAATTCATTACACCGTTACCAAGTTTATCGAGGTTTGCAACTGTTTCGCCAACACGCTTTCCGGCATTTGCAAGTTTAGCAATACCCTCTACAACTTTTGTAATGCTAATATCAATTGCATTTGCAGAAGATAATTTGCCTACCAGTTTTACTACTTGTTCGCCTAAAATCGGAAATTCTGTTGTTACATTACCAATATACTGACCGCTATTAGAAAGCCTTGCTAAAGAACCCACAACACGTGTAACAGTGCTTTCAATTGCAGATACACCGCTAAGTTTGGTTGCTAAATTTGAAACAGAATTTGCAATCTCTGTCATTTTGGATGTATCAAATCCAGCCATATTTACTTTTGAAAGGTTTTTAACTGCATTTACGGCAGATGTAATGCCACCAAGATTCTGAATGTTTCCAAGATTGTTAAGACCATTTGCCAGTGTATTCAAACCACTGGCAGTACGAGATAATCCACCAACATCAATTTTTGCAAAACGCTCAAATCCTTTTGCAATTCTATTGTAGTCGGTTGCCTTTACTCCGCTTAATGTTTTGGTAGCATTTCCAAGTTTTGATACTCCATTTGCAAGTCCACTTAAATTGCTACCGTTAATCTTAGACAGTGCAGATGTTAATACATCAATTTTACCAACAAGATTTGTAATTTCATCTTTGGCACTTTTTGCCGTTGCATTTATTTTAATATCCAACGATTCAACTGTTTCTGACATACTAACACCTCACTATCTATCATTTGCATTACGCAAGATTTTTCAATCTAATAAAACCGTACTTTCCTGCATACTCAATTTTGGCAACTCTGCTTACTTTTGATTTCCACAGAATCCTTACGGTTTCACCTTTTTTGATTGTCATAAGTTTTTTAGACGTAAACAAACGCCCTTTCCTCAAATATGTATTGCAACGTAATTTACCGGTCCACGTTTTCTTGAATTTATCAAAAGAGCCATATGTGGACATTAACTTTTTGGTTGTACTTCCCCACTTGCCAAGATAAAAATGCGGAGTATCAACAATAGATTTCCAATCTCCACCCCATTTCAAACCGATTTTCTTTGATTTTGCAATCTTAGCAACTTTTCTAATCAGTTTATCGTTATAAAGCAGTTTAGAATCATTGATTGCAATGTCAAAAGCAATACCCCACTGGTGTTGAGAAGAATACGCACTTCCGGTAGCATTTGTTACTATCTTGCCCGGCTTTGTTCTTCCCTTTGCATAAAGCGAATCCTGATATGCTTTTGTACGAAACCCCTCTGTGATAATCAGATAGATTCCATTTTTTGCACACTCTTTAAGCAAAAGTCCAAGTTTGTAGTTTAACCATGGATGTAACTTTTTTCTGTCAATTCTAATTGAATGCTTTTTTTTCATTTTTCAATACTCCTTATATGATTGTTTCTGGCAATCCCTTGTTCATAGACCTTGCCATCCACTGTTTTTCAATTTCAATTGCTTTCTTTATCTCTTGTTCTTCTGTTTCTTTTTCTGCTATATATTCTTCTTCAAACATTTTTGACATAATTGGACTTTTAATATATTCTGATTTTGCTGATTCACCATGCAAGCAACTGTCTATGGCTACAATCAAAGCAGATATGCCATAATTGCCCCACCACCTATATTGCAATTCATCTTGTTCTTTTAACTGGAGTTCATGCGCTTTGTCATATGGATATAAGTCTTTTGGACAACTTTCCATAATCCTATCGTAAGAAACTCCATAGGAAAGATAATGAGGTATTGCATCTTCATATATAAAATCCGAGTATGACTTATTTATTTTTTCTGTGGCTTCTTGTGGTCTTGCGGAAGTTTCGTTACTTTCTCCGATGCTTCCTCTGTCTCCCCAATCTGGTTTAACAGGTCTCCCAAAAAACCCTTACTCATCAATTCCTCCGTCAACTGCGTAAACAAATCAAGGATTCCTTTATCTGGCGATTCATCGTGGTAATCGTCAAGAATATCTCCTACTTCCTGAACGCTATCAACTGGATTTTCTTTCTGAAATCCAACGTAAAGCAAATCACGAACACAGCAAAACAATTCTTTAACCTTGCCAATGCCGCCAACATCACTGTCATTTTCAACTTCTTCACTGTCAAAAATTCCAAGCAAATCCTTTGTTCTGTCCATCAAATCTGTGTCGCAGAAACTGTTATATCCAAATCTAACCTTGTATTCCTTACCTTTAACTTTTAATTCCATAATGATTTATCCTTTCCCCACTTTTAGTGGAAAGGAGCCACCCCGAAAGGTGGCTCTCTTTTTTACTGCATATATTATTCGAGTTCCGGTTCGGCTGTCTCTTCATCCTCGCTACTCAACACAGCCTTTTTAGTGTTTCTCGTTGAATAGCTTGTTACCCCACTTTTGTAACAGTGAAAGTACCATCCTTGTTATCAACGACTGTAAGTTGGTCAGTAACCCATTTAGGCACGGTGTTCTGAACAACGGTAGCGGTCATTTCAAGAATTTCATCTACGCCGCCTACATCATTTACAGTAGGTGTAATCTGCCCTACATATGCTGCTTTGGCAACACCACCAACGCCATCCGTTCCATACAACTGAATAATGTCGCATTTTTTACCCTCAACATTCAAAAGAGCACTAAAATCATCTTTTTCAAGGTTTCCTACAAACTCTTTTGCGTCAGACTGTTTAATACCCATTTCAAAGGTCTGTGCATCATCCTCCATCGTGGTACTTTCTACAGTGTTCGGTGCAGATGTTGGCGATGGAATTGACTTTGCACGTAACATCAATTTGTATGTTCCTGCAAATCCATCTTCGCTGTGTTCTTTGTAGATAATTCTTGCCAAATAACTTGTTGAAGCCATCTTGTTACCTCCTTAAATTTAATAAAAAAATAAAGCCTTTCGGCTTGTATTTACGTCAATATATATCATTCTTTCCGATTGTTCTGCTAAATCTTGCAGTCTGTCGGTATGTGTCTTTTGTATCATCTTGCGTAGGCATTGAAGAACCACGAAAACGCATTGTTTTCATAATTCTCTTAACTTCCCTTATAACTTCTTTTGCTCTTGCTTGTGATTTATTATCAGTCACATCAATTTGAAAAGAAAACTTTTCCGCATTGATTTTGTCACCCTCTAAATCTTCTCCGATTTCTGAACCGGGTAACAATTGCAATCTTACAAAAGGGAAAACCGCTGGTGTATTACTACTGCCAACGGAAGAAAAGTTTTTGTCTGTCATTTTGTACTTTTTTTTCAAACTTTCTGAAAATTTCGTTTTTATCCTTGTGAATACAGTAGATGGTACTAATTCATCCCATTCCACCGACATATGCACCACCTACTTTCAAAATATTTCTTTCGCCGTCTTTATAATTTTGCTTCTTATATCTTCTCCGGCTTTATACATAGGCATAGTGGCTTTTACACCATGTGTAGGCATCCATTTTTGTTCCTTTTCATTCCAGTACCACCACATATCGTCATAAGCGTGTGTCTGCCCCGGAAATGTACCAACGCCATAAGGAAATTTACTTCCGACTAATGGATTTTGCGTTGGGTTAAAATGAACACCTGCACCAAATTCAATAGCAAGCAAAATACTAAACGGTGCGTAGCCATCTTGTTCTTTTACTTGCCCCTTGGCAAGCAATATACCGTTACACCCAATCTTGTCAGCAGATATGTTTGTCGAAACCGTAACATACTTTCCTAATGGACTCTCTGATATATTCGTTTCAGCAACCTCTACACCACTTTGTAATAGACTATAAACAAGTTGTTTACATTTGATAGGTAAATCATCCCTATACTGCAAAAGTTGCTTTTTAAGGGTATTTAATCCACTTACAGACAAGTTTGCTTTAAATGTCTTTATTGCCATAAAACCACCTACATAATATCAAGTTCTTGAAACACTTTAAAAATCTTTGGAAATTGAATCGCAAACCAATCAACTATTGTTTCTTCGTGACCAAATTGCTGTGAATGTTCAAAATTGGATTGTAAGCCACTCTCACTTAAAAAGGCATGAATTATCTCATGCCTTAATTGTTTGTTTTGTAAATTCCTAAAATTTCCAACATTGTTAAAGTTGTCAGAACGAATAACGATTGTATGATTTGTGCAATCGCAATAACCATCGCAATCAGCATCTTTTAATTCCTTTTCTTTAACCATATATTCTGTTCCAAGAATATTTACTTTTTGTTTCATTACTTCACATTCCTTTTTAACAAGAACAAGTCCTCATTTAATCCCTCGTCCGCAACACCTTTTACCGTGTAATCAGCACTGCTTTCATCTGGAATTGTGTTATCATCATCCTTGTATACGATTTCTGACTTCTTCCAAATCACGCTACCGGATTTCAAAGGCAAATAACCTTTACTGACAATGATTTGTGCATAGTTTGTACTATCATCAATACCATAGTCTTGCCATACAACTTCATTCAACTTATTTGTGATGTTTGCCTTAAACTCAACTGGTTTTGTATAACCAATTGTTGTTTCTCCGGTTCCAATCTTGTTTCCATCATCATCCGTAATGTAAATTACATTTCCCTCTTCGTCTGTATAACTTTCGTAAATTGGAATTTCATCATCTTGTAAAGAATAAAACATTCTTTGTTTGTTAGATGCCAACGTCATCAAGGCAACCACCTACTCACTTGATTTAATCTGTTTAATGAGCTGATTTCCGTATACGCTCAATCCGGCAACAAGAACACCCTGAACAATTGATGTAAACACTGCCATAAGCATTTCTGGTACTGTTCCAATGGATGTATTTGCAATTACCCAAATCGCACAAAGCAAAATGCCAAGTACACCTAAAATACAAGGAATGTACTTATCTTTGATAACATCCATTTTTTTAATTCCGACACCGATAATATACAGAACAACTGCTACTACAATCAGTTCCGGTTTTACATAACTCATAATACTATCCATCTTTTCTTACTTCCTTTCCGTTGAGACGTTCTTCAAGTCCGTTAAGCCTGTAATGAGCCTGCTTGCAACTTTCTTCAACTTTAATAATTCTGTCATTGTGCATTTTAATATCTTCCCTCATGGATGATATTTCTGATTTAATCTCTTTAGTATCTTGTCCTATATCATCAAGTTTTACATTGATTTTTGTGTTGTCTTTTACGCGTTCTTCTATATCTTTTGTGTCTGTCCGCTTATTATTCTTTAGTCCAAAGTAAACAGAAAAACAAACGGAAATAACGCTAATAAGTAAAGCAATCTCAATATTCATACCTTACCGCCTTTCCGCAAATTATAGTGTTTCGTTGCCCTCCACCGCTTACACGAAACGCCCTGCGAGAAATTTAGATACTCTAAACAACTCACGCACAATCTTCTATAAGACCTGCACAAATGGATAAACGCATTTCAAAATATCATCACGACTAACCCAAGTCCTTGAAATTGAATTTTCGCTATGACTACTTTCAAATGGTGCGCCCATCTGTGCAAAATCATATACTGCCAAATTCTTAATTACGGAATAGTAGTTATCGTAAAGGTCTTTCTCAACTTCATCATCTGTGTAAGATGTTGCCTGATAGTTTCTTCTGTTCTTAACTTCTCGTATAGCATCTTTGACCTTTACTGAAATTATGTCAGCATTAAACGTAGGCTCATTTCCATATTCAATTGTCAAATCTGCAATAATTTCTTCTTGCAGTCCTACTTCCATTGCTTCATCCATAATTCAAACTCCTATAATCCGAATTTTTCAATCAACATTTTCTTTAAATCTGCGCCGCTAATCTCTTCCGCTTTATCAAATCCCTGCTCGTTAGCAAGTTTTTGTAAATCAGCGGTAGACATACGATTGATTTCTGTTTTGGTATAAGACTTAGAAAAAGCAGAGGAAGTATTATCAACCTCTGCCGTTTCTTTAATCTCATCTCCTGCCTTATACCACACACCGTTATATTTTATGGAATGTGTAGCAATCATAGGCTTAGTCCTCCTTAACTTTCATTACAAGTACGCTGTCCATACCCTCAAACGTAGGCAATCCAATCATAGATACAACACAGTGTGTGTTGATTGGATGGTTTGTAGCGTATGTATATACGGAAATACCAGTTTCAACAATGGAAAGGTTTCCGTCTGTAAGACTTCCACTTCTTTCTTCTGGTGTTCTTCCAAATACATAGTCTCCGAGGAAAACACCGGCAGACTGTGCAGATACAATTCCGGTTGGAATAAAATACTGTGCCTTTCCAGATTCATCCATATACAACTTATTGTAGATTTCAATTTCAATTCCATATCCGCGAAGATAGTCAGCAACCTGCGCCTGCTGCAATCTGATACCGCCAGTGTAAGCAGTAATTCCAAGCACCTGTTTCTTTGTATCCTCCGCTTTAAGAAGCATTTCCCAAGTCTCTGTATTCATAGCAAATCTTGTGAGAGAATATCCGGTCTGTTTTGCAAACTCATTTTTTGCCGTAATCAAATCGTCAAGTGGAGCAGCTGTTGTTGGATTATTCCAAGCACTTGTTCCTGTGATTTCTTTAAAGTTTTTTTCTTTGTATTCTGCACCGTCACCTTGCACATACTCAACATCATAAGGGTTTCCATCAATTGCAACTTTTACTTTAGGAATACCGTCAACCGGTGCGAGCAAACTCCAAATCTGACGTTCCGGAACAACTCTTGCTCCTTCAATTAACATCATTGGTTTTTTGCTAATCTCACGTAAAACACTGTTTGCAAGATTTACATTTTCGGAACTTCTGTAGTCGTCATACTGCTGTTCCTCTTCCTCTGTTACCATGTAAGATTCACGATAAAACGGCATCTTATTCGTAATATCAGAGAATCCACCAACATCTCTTAATTCTGCCTGTGCGTCAAAATTAGATGCTTTCAAAGATACTGGCAATCCACTTTTCCCTTTGATAAATCTAAGGTCAAGAGAATCCTGTTTACGTGTTCCAAATTTCTGTCTGCCAAGATATGGTTCAGAACCTAATGTCTTCTGATAATTGTTCCACATTACACCAAGGCTTCTTGCTGTAAATGCTTTTGATAATGGTAATGCTGGCATATTTTTCTACCTCCTATTTTCTTATCCATTGTTCTTAGTTGCTTAAATTTTTGGCGCACCATAAAAAGTAACTCTTGGTGTCGCTGTTCTAGCCGCATCAGCAATAGAAAGGCTTGTAACCTTTGTCCAATCAATTGTTCCCTGATAAACGTAAGTTCCCGGTGCATCGCCCTGTGTAACATCTACGTCATGCAAAAGATAACCTTTGCAATCTGCATCATTAGATGGAAAAGGTGTACCAGCCGGCACAATTTTATTTCCATTTTCATCTGCTGTAGATTTCATTGTCTGCGGTACTAAGCAAGCCGCTCCCTCATAAGGGAAGAATTTTAAGATGCCTTTTCCCTGCGTAAAATCTCTTACGATTGGTTTTCCCATAATCCTTTACCTCTACTTTCCTAAATTTTGTAATAGTCTTTAGTTGACTGTTCAGCCGATACATTTCCAAATGAAATACTTTCAGCATTTTTTACATCTTCCGGCTTATCATCGCCATTGTTTCCACCTGTAGAACCACCCGGATTAGGCGTATCGTCAAGTTTCTGTTTCTCATATTCAGCAATAGCCGTTTTTTTACTGTCGGCAAAAATCTGACCGAGAACCTCATAATCTGTAGCACCATCATCTGTAACAACTTTGCTTGCCTGCTCTGCTGTCAACCCAAACTTTTCCATTGCATTTGCTCTCTGTGTGCGAACTGTATCTTTCTTTTCAAGTTCTGCAATTTTTTGGTTTGCTGTTTCAAGTGCCGTTGTTGCTTTTTCAAGCTCCGTCATGTTCTGGCTGTTAAGCTCGTCAAGCTGTGTCTGCAATTCGTCAGCTTTATTAGCTTTTTCCTTATAGCCATCTGCTCTTTCTTTTTCTTTCTTTGTTTCAGCATTGATAGAATTAAGCAAATCTGAAATCTGCTCATCCGTCGGCTCTGACACTCCAAAAGAAATAAGTTTCTGTTTTGCCTGTTCTCTAGTCATAATTACCTCCATCAATTCACGTTTTTTAACACGGTTTGCTCCGCTTGAATTGTTCTGTTGTTTTACGCACAACTGCAAATTTTTATAAAATAAAAGAGATAGTCTATTCGACTACCTCTTTATTTACTTGGTTGTTATTTGGTTCTGTTACAACATCCTTACTTGTCGGGTACAGATATTCCATTCTGTCTTTTGATTCAAGAGCAACCGCTTCACTGTCGCTAAACAAATCAACGGTTTTAATTGCTCTTTTGTAATCAACCCCTGCTTCAAGTAACATTTTAAGTGCTTCTGATTTTGTAAGCAGATTATCTATTTTGTTATGGTTGATATGTATTTCAATGTCGCTTGGCATAAGCGTAAAATTTCGCTTTATACGCAAACGATTTAGTATAATTCTTAGAGACATTCTTTCCGATTTTTTTAGTATCGGTTCGTTGATTGCTGTTCTTAGTCCTGCATCATAATGTCCGTTTCGTAGGTTTACTGCATTTCCAGTATCACCTCCGGCATTGTTGTTGGAACGATTAGCCAAACCTTGAATACTCAAAAACCTTTCAAACAAATCATCAAAAACAACTTGACTTTCTGTTTGGTTCAGTTCATTTGTCATAACATCAACATCGGCTTTGTTTTCGCCATTGTTTGATTTAACAACTAAGGCACCTTCTAATCTCATCTGCGAAAATGTATCTTTGTCAATCTCGCAATTCACAAATTTAATCCATGCAGAAACAAACTGCTCAATGCCGTTTACACGGTCAGAAGATAATGTATTGATTGAATCCGTAATAGGAATTGTAATTTCAATATCCGATAATCTTCTTGCATTGTTTGGATATTCCACAACCGGAATAGCGTTATTTCCGTTCAACCCACTACTTTTAATTTTTCCGTCAACAATTTCAAAATACTCTCTTTCCGTATAGCAAAAGTATATTGAATTATTGTTTTCATCTTCTCTAATTTGACAAGAAAATGCGGGTTTTCTATTTGAGTAATAAACAACAAATGTGTAGCGTGGGTCTTCCGAAAACAAAGCAAAGTCGCTTTCGTCAAGCAAATCTCCGTTTCCGTTGTCATTTCCAACAAATCTATAAGCCGTACCACAAATACTTCTCCAACGACAAATATCAATATCTACTTCTTGTTTGCTTTCAGAATCCATCGTAACATTCAGTTCCGTAATCTCTTCTGATTTCTTATCGTCTGTTCCACGTAACACATATTGAATAGGCTCTGCACATATTTCAGCAGTTTTACGCTCAACAAGTTCATAAGCAAGATTTAAAACAAGTTTGTTGTTTACTTCCGGCCTATTTACCTTTTTACGGTATAAAATAGGCTGGTCTCCTCTGTAATATCTATCAAGGTAATTGATTTCTTTTGCATTTTGCGTGTGAATCGAAAGCGCCTTGTTTAATTCTTCGACAATATTTAATTTTGTAATTTTGGATTTATTTGTAGAAATTACTTTTCTTCCAAAATTGCATTGATTTACTGCCGTAAACGGTCTTATGTTTTTCCCATAATACTTAAACATTAAAGCACCTCACTAACAAAACGTCATTCCACTCGATGTTGTCCTTTGTACTATTTTTTTCAACTCTGTAGTTCCAGTATCTACATGGTAAACAACTCTTTTTCTGCATTTTTTGCAATTCAAAGAAATATTCATACTGGAACGTCCATCCCATGTGGCTACTTTTCTTCCACATCTTGGACAATATATCGTTTTTGGTTCCGTCATAAAAACCTCGTTTCTTGCAATAAAAAACACCGCCTTTTTTTGGGCAGTGTTTTATTTTGATTTCTTCATTTTATATTATATAATAATTGCGATATGACATACTATGACATATTATCAATCCTTGTATGTTTTTCCATATAACTTTTCAAATTCCTGTAATGCTCTTCCATGGATTCTAATTGTTTGTCTCCATGAATACGTCATTTCATCTGCAATTTTTTCAAATGTCTTTTTCTCAACATACCGAGCAAACAAAATATGATAATAAGTTTCGTTATCAATTCCATCAATTTGCGAAACAATAAAATTCTTTTTATCTACGTAAGTGTCAATTAAATCATCCAATTCCTTTTCCATCTTTTCAATTTTGCAATAGGTCGAACCCATTTTGTCAAAGTTAGGACTTGTCTTTACTCTTTCTTCATTTTTTACAGCAGAAACACTTCGTGCAAGCTCTCTAAATTGCTGTATTTCAGATAACTTATTGTTTATCATTCGGTCAAGTCTACTAATTTGCTGTAAATATGTTTTAGTATCCATAATTTCTATAACCTCCTCTAAATGGGTTTTTTGGCACTTCTATTTTTGCCATACTCCAATTACCCTCAATAAAGTATGCTAAAGACGCAAGGCAGTCCGCCGCATCCTCATGTTTGTTTTTTCCAGTAACCGTAAAACTATACAAATTTGTCATAAATTTTCTGTATTCCTGACTTCGGCATCCAACATCACGGAAATAAAACTCTCTAATACTTCCAGCCTTATCCCATATCCTTTGTGCTTTTCTCATATTTGTAGGTGCATATTCAGAACGTAGATTTATTTTTCGTCCTTTTTTCTTTAGTAATTCTTCGATTTCATCCTTATATCCCTCTCCACCTTGGTTCGCTTCAAAAAACGCACTTCCAACGTCATTATCAATAATCATGTTTGCAACTTTAGGTTTTGTTATTTTCTTTTCACTGTTGTCGAAAACAACATCGTCAATGTAAATTGAACCATCCTCGTACATATAAGCTACCGCAAATGCGAGGAAATCTTCCCCGCCTAAAGCAACGTCACAAGCAGCACATATTCTGTAAGGTTCTTCTTCCGGCAATACACCATTGTAAAATCTCATGTGTTCTGGATTAAAAACTGCACCGTCTCTTTCAATTGGTTCCTGCTGATACTGTGCGTACCAAGATGCCATATCGTCGTTTTCTTCAAACTTTGCTCTTAACGTCCGATAGTATTGCGTTGTATATCCAACACCATAATCATAATCAAAGTTGCTTTCATCGTTTTCATCCAAAGCCGGTATCTTCAAAATTTCATATCTGATATTTTTTGCTTCTGGGTTATTCTGTAAGAAATCCAATCTATCACTATAAAGGTCGTGCAAACTCCAAATTGTACCATCATGGATTAGTTTGCACTGTTCCTTTTTACGTGACATTACATTATTGTCAAAGATAATCTGCTTTCGTTTGAGTGTGTCCGGGTTAAGCACATCTTGAATACCTTCAAGAATATCATCCAATACCATCCAGCCGTAAGCGTCATATTCTCCATTAAGTCCACTTTCCAATCCTTTTCCCGAAAGTGTTTTGTACTTCTTTTTTCTCACAAGGTCTACTTTATGATTTTTTGAATCCGTATCAGCAACTTTTACTTTTGGAAATACATCGGAAAAACAATATGTTGGGTCTGTCCATATTTCCATGACACCAGTTAAAAACGCTCCGCCTAATCCCTCTTTGTATGTCACATACAAATTGCTTTTTTCTGCGTCTTTTGCACAATGCCATGACATAGCAAGTGTTATTATCTGTGAATTATGAGTTGGAATCATAGTTTTTCCAATCATATATAATCCATCTTCGCTATCAACTGTTATGCAGTTACCAGGTTTATGTTCGCTCTCTTTAATATCACAAATAGCAACTCTTCTTTTTTCAGAAAATTCGTAAATTTTCTTTCTATAAAGAGCACAAGGGATATGTTCTGTTGGATTAAAAGATATATTCCAATATTTTTTTCTGCCAACTATTCCGCTTGATGATGTTCTTGGCTCAATCTCTTGAGTGCAGCATCTCCATCCAAATGAATTTATAAGAGTTTCAAAATCATTTTTCAATAACTCATCAGCGGTCGTAAATTGGTATCTGTTTTCTTTTTTTATAAAACAACCGTCTGTATCAATAAGGCCCGCAAGTAATTCTAATCTTTGGTCTATTGACGCAGTTAAATAATCAACCGGTATGTGTTTAGGCATAGTATGTGTATAAAAACACATATTATAAAATCTTAATCCATCTACAAGTTTTCTTCCAAACCCATACGTAACAACCCCCGTTGTTTTATGTATGTACTTTCTTTCTACTTTGTAACCAAGCCTAACAATTTTATCTATTATTGCGTGGTCTTTTTTATCACCCGTAATAAATGGTTTTCTATTTGTACCATCTCCAAGCCAGGCACCAAGAACATAAGGAGGTACTTTAAGATTTTCCTTATACTCTCCATCCATCATTGGTTTGTGTGGTAACATGAAATTATTTCTATTTCCGTTTTTTAAGTGTCCGATTAGTTGTTTTGTCTCTACTGTTCTATATTTTCCGCTTCTTCTGTCAAAAACCGTCCATTCGTGGTTTTCGTGACAATCTATACTTTCTCCATTTGAAAGAAAAACAGTATGCGTTGTGTGGTGTTTTGGATGAACGCAAATTACCTTTACATATCTACCATCCAAACCAACAACCAAATCTCCAACCTTTAAATCTCCGTGTTTTTTCCAACCTTTACTCGTAAATACTGGTGTATCATCCGAAATAAGTTTTCCAACCCTTGGCGGCATGTGAATAAACAATTCGTCAAGTTTTCCATCTTCAAGTTCCTGCAACTTATCGGCAACTTGTTTAAGGGTTTTTCTTCTAGGCTCGTAAAATCTTTCTTTCTTAGGTCTGTTTTTTTCTATGTAAAGAATGTAACTATCAAGAATGTAAGGTGCTTCATAAAGCAGTAAATCGTAATATTTATCTAGAATATCATACGACTGCTTGTTTTTTTGAGATTGCGTTTCAAGCCAATTAAAGTCAGCACCATTTGTAATTGATTTTATATACTCAAAAATCAGTTCTTTTGCTCTTGTAGAAACTTTCAATCCATATTCACGGTCTTTTCTTCCGCAAAGTATAATTTTACTTGCTTCGCAATATGCATCTATTACACTACGGTCTATTCCATTCCGTAATATGTATTTTTCGTATTCTTTTATATTTTTCTCATCTTCAATTGTATGCATTAAAAAAGCACCTCCACACAAGCAGAGATGCTATAATAGGCATCCTGCCTATAATTTTTCTAGGTTAGCGACTAACTCCGTTTGTTAGCCGGCAATTTAATTATTTACTGTTCCACTCAAATCCAAAATCCGACCTTTTAATTTTGCATTGAGGAATACCGTCTTTCCAAAATACCAAACCCTCTATATAATGTTCGGATAGATATTTTTTAATTCCATCAAAGGTTCGTTCTACTTCAACAATGATTCTTCCATGCGGAACAAGGTCATCATAATCTTTATTGTACGGGTTTCCATTAAAATGCTTTCCAACCGCTTCATACGTTCCATCAGTTAAAGGGCTTAAACAACACTGCATTGCAGTATCATATGCTTTTCTGAACCACTTATCCTCCGGTTTCTTATCATCAACTTTTACCCAACATGGAAAATGCCCTGTAATTGGGTCTGCCTTTTCCTGACATTTAATAGCTCCTTTCGGAACTGGTTTACCGTTCTTTGCGTCATATCTCTTGTAAAATTCTCCGTTGATAATCGCGCAACATGAACCATCAAATTTTACCGTTGCAATTCCATCTCCATTCAAAACCCATTCCATACCTTTTTTTACAATTGGAAGTGTTTCTACAACGCAATTGCTTATATATTTTCTTTCAAACAACGTAGGTATCTTTTTCATTTTTACTTCACTATCCTTTCCTCCGATAATCTGAAATTACTTTTCAACTAATTCTTCCGCATATCTTGTCAGTTCAATTTGTGTTCCATTTTCATCTTTTGTACAAACAGAAATATATCTATTACATGAACTACGCACATCTCCTCCAAGCCATACTTCCGTTTTATCATCATCAAAACTGTAACACTCTCTCATTTTTTCAATGCAATTATTCATTTCTGTTATTTTCATAATGACACACTCCTAACAATTTATCTTAATACCTTCTGTTAAAACTTCCGTCCTTTTCTCATTTAACATTGGTACATTGTTTTCATCTGTTTTTATCCAATTTGCATCAATTACAATCATTGGTTCTTCTCCTGCATGGGCACTGAAATGTAATTCAACATCTTTACCCGGCACTTTTTTACCATCAATAAATAGCTTTGCGGTTTCTCCGTCAGATATTATCTTGATTTTTTCTTTTTCAATTGGCTCGCATCCATATACTGATTTCAAAGATTCATTATACCATTCATCTATTTCCGCTATTACAGCCGATGCACGATATGTAGGCTTACTCATTGTCTTTGTTCTGCTACACAAAACCTCTTGATAATTCTCAATGATAAATTCGCAATCTTCTCCGTTGTACTCATAATCCTTGTAGAATTTCCAAAAAGACTTTATGTTTTTTATAAATCTAAATAGCATTTTCATTTTCACTATCCTTTCCAATAAAGCAAATCAACAACGTATAAAGGATAATCATATTCGTAACTTCTTTCCACCGCTTCCATTGCGTCTTTGTATGTTTTTGCAATTGCATATGGCTTTTTTGTTTCAATCGTAACAAGAACATATCTGTATTCTCCGTTTTTATCAAAATCTTTTTTTAAGTCTTTTAATGTTACTTGTTTTGATTTTCGTTTTCTTCTTTTTCTAAACATAAAACGCATAATTATCCATCACCTCTTCAATACCCTTTCTGTGATTTCTTCACTAGGCAAAACAAAATTTTCTATACCACAATCATGCAATTCTCTTAATGCTTTTACACCCAAACTCAAAATCGCATTACTTTCCGAAATCATATTTGCAGGTATTCTATTATATTCGTTGAAACAAGGAACCAATTTCCGTGAATCAATCTTACCAACCAATCTTACATCACTCATTTTCCATAAACACCTCAAAATCTTCCATACACTTATTACATAAATCGTAGGTAATATTTAATATGCCATTTTGTGTGATTGATTTCATACACAACAGCCCTACTTTTATCTCTTTCCCACACCTGTCGCAAGTATACCATTCCTTTTCATGTTTCATAATCCACCTCAAACAATCTTGTTTAAATAATCAACACCGCTATTTCTCAATGCCTTTACAACACCATTTACCATATTAGCCATACTTTTTTCAACTTCTTTTAATTTTTCAACATCATTTCCACATTGCATAGACAAGTATCTTTTCTGCCAATCATTTGCATTTAAAACTATATGGTTGTGAACATCTTGCTGTGTAATCATCAATCCACCAACTTCCTACCACACATAGGGCAATTATTGATTTCATAATCAAAATCCATAAAACTATCTCCAGTTGCAAAATGTATATAAACACCGTGTTCATCTTTGTATATGTAATCTTTGTATTTTTCGCTTGTGTAATCTTTGGTATAAATGTTTTTGCAAAACTCACACATTTCCATATCCCCTTATCAAAATGCCAAGAAACCGCCGCAATCTACTTTATCTCTTTTAACTCATATGCTGCGTGGGTTCAGCGAATTTTCTCATCTATGGCATATTATTTATTCATCTTCTTTGTTATGCTTGCAGTAGACAAGTAAATACTCTGCAATCTGTTTTAACTCATCAATGGTATATTTTTTTATTTCTCGTGGTTCTCCAATAAATGGATTTTTCACTTCGCACGTTGCGCTAGTAAGCATTTTGACAAAATCCAAAGGGTTTGAGAAACAATCCATGGTATGTATTTCATTTTCTAATTCTTCTATTCTGTCTTTATAACCGGATAATTCACTTATTGTTAAAACACACAACGACGCATAATCTTCGCTATCGAAATCTCTTAGTGCAGAATCAGTAAATCTTGAATGCAATCTAACGTATTTATCTAATTTACTTTCAAGACAAAAATTTTTTTCTCTTTCAATTTTGTAATCTTCAAGAGAAACAAATTCTCCGTTTGCGTAATCAATTCCATCTTTCGTTCTTCCGTTTTTGAAATTGTAAGTTTTAATAATACTTGCCATTTTACACCTCCAGTTATATTCGGTTTCTTGTGTTGGAAAGTATTATCCGGTCACTTATTACTATTCTGTCCATACTCTACTGTCAGACAACCAACACAAGCATTTTAATTATTTCAGCAAGGAATACCGAAACGCTTGCTTATCCGGTAGCGAACCGGAACATTGATGTGGTGAGGAATCGAACCTCACATGATGCCTTTGTCCATATCCTTTCGGCTCACTTTGGCATCGTACTTGTGGTTTCCTGCGTCTACCCTTTCCGCCACACATCAGCAAAGGCACCCATCCAAATGACTAATGATTATATCGCAAAACAGGAAAATTCTAGGTGTCTTTGCATTGTATCATCCCCTCTATCGGGGAAACGCCGATATTTGGATTTGAACCAAAACGTCATAACGACTACTGACAGTTTAGCAAACTGCTCCCTTGCCTGATTAGGGTTATATCGGCAAATAGGTGTATTGCAATCCCATAAGGCTTACATTCCTTATTTGCAAATTTGGAACATTCTTACCTTTGGATATTTCCCTTAGGAAATTACACCTAATCGGCAACCGTGGATTTGAACCACGATTCTTTGTGTATAGTGGGATTCTACACAACGCATTATCCATTATGCTATTGCCGTAAGTACGGATTGGCATACATGCATCTGTGTTTTAATCCGCACTGTTGCGATTCTTTTGCGTCCGGCTACTTTGGACACTGGGAACTATCGCAACGAAACCATAAACCCCACCGGACCTTGTGACGGTCCTTTAATCAGCTTTCCGCTAGTGGACGAAAGAAGGTTCATGTCAAAGCAAAACATGAACAAACCATATACACCGAATTGCCGGTGTTGTATTCCGATTCGCTCTCGGCTAGAACGGATATACATTGCCCCTCTTTGTGATTCACACTCCTTATCACGTTTAAGAGTTCAAGGGATATGGTAAAACTCTTAATGAGTTATAAAATATATCGCCACAATGGACGCACAAAAATTGATTATTGATATTATTCTCTCACGTGGTTTTTCGCCTAACACTATGTTCAAAAACGAAACTACCACCATGAATCCAAAATAAACCACAGCAATGTATCGAATCAAAAAACTAATCATCACGGTTCCTCCACTCTTCGCATCCGTGGTCGTGTTCGACATAATCAGATGCATAGTCACTGTTCATATTCTCGCACACATAACCATTCTCACGGCTATATGCAGCATATTTACAATTTCCACAACACAGTTTTTCGTTATCGTCCATCCTTGAAGTCCTCCATTTCTTTTACACTCATTCCAACAATTCCTGCCGAACCATCCGAATCCGTATTCTTGAAATACTCTCCATTCTGCGGAAACATGAAACGGAACATTGCGTAATTTGCTACATCGCAAAGGTATTCTGTGTTCCCAGTTTCTTCAAACTTCGCAAGACACTTTTTAAGACTTCCAATCGCATCCACATTTCCGGTTGCGAAATTTCTACTTGCCTTGCCGTATTTGTAATAGCTCTGACATATCAACGCTTTCCGCTTATCGTCAAACGCTTTTGAGTATTCTGTTTTCAACAATTCATTTTCCATTCTCAAAAACTCCTTTTTTATTTTTTCGGGAGTATGGGGGACTTAGTAGGCGGTTTTTTAATCCCACAATAGAGGGGTAGGGGGTAGGCTGCTAGTCCTCTGTTTTACTCGGTTCGTATAACTGCAATTATACGAACTTTTACGCTTTTCCGTTGTTTATCCGTCTTTTTGTTCGATTTCAATGACGTCTTGTGCCGGATTTGTCAATTTTGGAAGTTCACTGTCTGCTAATGCTTGGCTGTTTTGGTTACCGACCTGCACTGGTGCCGTCTCCGCCATACCGTAAGCCGCCTTCGCAACAAAAATCAGATTGGAGTTTGTGCCGGATTGATTGTGTAAGCGGTTAAGCGTGAAAGACTTGCAAATATCAAACCATTTTTTTACCGTGGTGCCATGCGCGCTATTAACTCTATACAACCCATTAGCCCAATCTGTAAACGTAGACCTGTGTATACCAGTTAAAAAGCTAAATACTTCAAGTGTTGGCAATACTTTATATTTAGCACATAAACGAACATAAATATCAAATAAATTATCTAATAAATTTATATCATCATGGCTAGGTTTTTGAATATTATCAGCAATGTAGAAAATCATAGATACAAAGTTATCAGCTACACTTTCACTATCTCCATCTAGTTCCGTGTCTATATAATCATCTACCAGCCTATATATGTCGTTCTGGTATACCTCAATACCTATTTCGCTTTTGATACTATTATCTTTCACAATATCACCTCCAAATATCCAAAATAAAAAACGCCAACACAAGAAAAATAAAAAGTTATCCTCTTGCGTCAGCGTCTTCTGCCGTCTGTGTGCTACTGTTTCCAGAGCAGTATTTAATATCTGCCTTTACTATACACGATATACAATCCTATGTCAATAATAAATTTATAATATTTATTTGTCGAGTTCGAGCCGTTTTTTATAAATCCAGGTACGGCGTCGGGGAATCTGCCCGACTATATATATACTTATCTTCTCTAACCTTATCTAATCTATTCTATTCTATGTTACACTTTGGAAACAGAACGATAACAGATTGGTTACAAACTGGTAACAGAATTACATACAACATGATTACAAGTTGATAACAAAACGATAACAAAAACACAAAAAAAGACGGCTAAAAAGCCGCCCTTTCTCTTTCTGGAATCACTCGCCAAGATACTGATTATATAATTCATTCCATGCGTCGGCGTCCAAATTGCTTTCCAACGCATCCGATGCCTCGAACGGCTCCGCTTCCTCATGGTCCAGAACGTCGGAAATATTAACAGTGTATTGTTTTCCGTCAACCTCAACCCAGACGTTGGCGGCGTCGTTCTGAACTCCGTTCCCTTTCAAGGCTTCATGCTGAAATGAATCGAAATCCATTACGGCAAGGTCAAAGTCTGAACCCTCGACGAATTCACCGCTTTCGTCTGCCTCGAAATATTCAAGAGCGTACTCTTCAACGTCCGTCAAATGCTCATTATAGCGAACGTATTTACAATGGAGATTAGAAAGCTCTTTCTTGGCTTCTTCTTCCTGCTCTATGCTCCATCTTTTTAATTCTTTTGGGTTTTCATCGTTTCCCCAAATAGTGTCGCCCTTTTTAAATTTTTTCAGTTCCTCGTTGGTTGCTCTGCATTCCCCTTTTAACAATCTAATCATATTCAACATATTCTTCACCTTTTCACGGTCTCCCGTGCCTTTCTTTATTTGATAAGTTAATTATAATGCCATGTGCCTTATATGTCAAGTGTTTTTTGTGCCTTATTTCAAAATTTTTTCTTCCCTTTCTAACTTTTCCGCAACCGCTAATTTTATGAAATCGTTGCAACTGCTATAATTCAACGACTTTATCCTTTCTTTTGTTCCTATTGCAAAGCGGCAATTTATGCGTTCAAACTTGCTATCATATTTTTTTACTGCTTTTCTTAGGGATTCCGTTGTCTTTTTTTCTTCCATGTGTAAAACCTCCTTTTTTTAATTGCTTCTATTATATAATAATGTGCCTTATATGTCAATATATTTTATTATTTTTTGTGCCTTATACATATTGTACAATTTTTGTGCCTTATATTTGTGTATTTTGTATATTGTTTTTGTGCCTTATATATTGTATTATAATATCAACAAATAAATAAAGCCGGTGACACCTACCAAGCGAACACCGGCACCAATCAAAAAGAAAGGTAAGGGAATTATATCATAGATTCCCGAAAAGGTAAAGAATTATGAGAAAGACAAACAGTAAAGAAGTTAAGACAGCAGTAAAAAATTATTTAGTAGAGGTTGCACAAAGTGAAGAACTTAGCACAATTAAAGACATTAAAGAGAAATTTATAAATGAATACGGCTGGGCAATTGCAAGACTTGGAGAGCGTAACGCTTGTGTAGAATGGTTAAGAGGTTTGGGCGTTGGTATTGATTATAGTTACTATAATATTATCCAGCTCATGGCTGAATGGCTAGACGAAAGCACGGAAGAAGCTGAAAAGTGGCTTGATAAGCGCGGTGATAGTCTTTATTGGGATTTATTAGCAAGGGAGATTTTAGCAAGCAAATAATAAGCAAGGTGGCGTTCCGGGGTTCGATTCCCCGGCTTGCTTTTACCCTTTTTAGGGAATAAAAAATTTAAAATGGAAGGATGGTACTTGTTTATGAGATTTTGCGGAAGGAAAAAAGACGGTACACCGTTATTATTGACAGACAAGGAAATTATTGAAAATTCACTTGAGCAGGAGCGGCAAGGAATCAAGCCGCATTATTCATTTTACGATTATAGAAAACAAGAAGCCGTTACGCCGCCGGGCTGGTTAGTTTGGAATCTTTTTGATGGCGGTTGCGGTGTCGTTTATCGTAGAAATGACGGGAAAATGATAATATCAACCGGGATGCCGTGGGATTTCTGTTATATTTAATAATTAGCCGGATGCGTTCCGGCTTTTTGTCGTGCGCTCTGTCTGCTTTTGGTGGGCGCCCTGCTGCCGTTTTGCTTTTCGCAAATCTCCGGCGGTGTGTTTGCGATACAGAAAACAAAAGGCTGTTTTTCCCCTGCCGGATGTGTTCCGGTTTGGTTTGGATGCAAAAAAACGCATAGTACCTTGACAACGCTTTATATTCGCCGTATACTGATTTTATATATCTATAGCAAGTTTATAGGCTCACGAGATAAAAAGGCAAAATAGAAGCCTTGGAACGTCTCACAAGGGCAAGCCTTTATTTAGTGTATCTGAAATCAGCAAAGCAAAAAACAGTGCAAAAACTGTTAATATAAATCAATTTGAAAAAATTCACCCTGCAACTATAAAAATTAGCAACCCCGGGGGGTATCAAAAAATTTGCATTATCGGGCGCAGATTCCGAAATCGCAAAAAATCTCTCTCCAACCTTGAAAATTTGAAAGGTAGGGGGGTATCAAAATATTTTGCTTACCGGGTGTAAAAAGAAAGGAGTGTTCAGCATGAACAAAAAAACAAAAGCATTAGACAAGGAAACCTACAAAGAAATCATAACCGCAATTCGCAAAGGTTTCAATTACGGAGAACACGTATTCAAGCCAAACAAAAGGCTTGCGACATTACTGGTAGTGCAAGCCAACATCGGAGTTAGAATCTCTGATATACTGCACCTTACGCTTTCAGACGTGGTATACGAAAGCGGTCGCTATCATCTGGATATTGTAGAGCAGAAAACCGGCAAGGGAAGAAACTTCACGGTTCCAACTGAATTATTCCAATTCTTAAAGCAGTACACAGAGGATAACGGCATTGCACCAACCGCAAGAATCTTTCCAATCAGCGAAAGAGCCGTACAGAAACAATTGAAAATCGTAGCAGATTTTTTTGGAATTGACGGAATATCAACTCACAGTTTCCGAAAATTCTATGCTACGGAAATGTACCTAAACAACGATTATGATATAGAGTTGGTGCGTCATTTACTCCAGCACTCATCCAGTTCGACAACGCAAAGATATATCAGTATCAGTGAAAAACGTGTTGAGAACGCATTGAAAAACCATTTGTGTATCATCTGATTGTATGGTACACTGTAAAGGTCTAAAGCCAATATAATACGGCAACCATTTATTTCTCCCCCCGGTTGCCAATTAGACAAAAAAGTAGGAGCCTTTTCCATAATTTAGGCTCCTGCTTCTTATTTATTTCTTATTTTTCTTCCTTGCAACTAATTCCTGCAAAGAAATCGTCATTTACTTATAAAAATCTATTACATACTTCTTCAAAAAAATCTAACTTTGCCAGTCTAATTGCTTCAGCTAAAGTAAAGTCTCCACCTATATTTTCTTTGATTTCTTTTGCATAAGGAACAAAACTTTCACATCTTATTCCTTCATTTTTTGAAACAACATAATCTTTATAAATCAGTGATAATTCTTCGTTTGTCTTATCGCTATATGGGATTTTCATTTTATATCACCTCTTTCAATCTTCCAAGTAAATCATTCTTTCTTAGTTGAAAATAAACTGAAAATCTTTATCATTTATTTCAACTGTGACAAATTCTTCATTGTTGTCAATAATATCTACAACTGCACTTTCATATTTTGCATATGCTGATGTGCATTCATATTCCTTACCCTTGGTAAAATGTTCATCTGTTTTCCTACAAATTGCTTTGTTATTCATTTATATCACCTCTTCTAATCTTTACTTCGATTTTGATTCTATTCTTTTTGCAATTTTTTTCAACTCTTTTATTGTAGTAGCGTCAAATTCCGTTCCATCATCAAGTGTTACAAAATAATGTTGAACGCTTCGATTTTTGTCGTAATCAAAATCGACATCAACATCTACTCTCACGACTCTATCTCGGATTCTTTTAGGCAAATAGTCTTTTATTTCCATTTAATCACCCACTTTCAAATCAATCTTTCCTGCCGAAAGGCATTTACAAGCATAAGAAAATCCAGAAATAAACGCATTTTCTTCCACCTCTGCACAACTGTCACAAAAAGTCTCATAGATTTTGGAACTCAAATTAACACTAAGGATTTTTTCAATCTCTTCGTTAAGTTCATCTCCCTTTTTGAAATATAAATCTCTATCAAGGTTGTTTTCTCTCCACTGCTCATAAATCATTTTTGCAAATGCTTCCATATTTTCCACCTATCCTTTCAAATAATGCTTGATTTTCCACAAGAAAATGATAGAATAGATTTATCAATTCCTTATGGAGTTGTTGCTAAAGTGTTGTGTTCGTTGGTAGCGGTGCAACACTTTATTTGTTTTCTGTTAATCTCCTATAAACCAAGTCGATTCCCTCTCTAAGAATATCTGTTTTGGTTTTTCCTGTTTTTTCCACACAGAACTCTAATTTTTTCATATCACTAACAGTAAGCCTAACTCCTGTTCTGTTAGTTCCTCTAGGGTCTCTTGTTGGTCTTCCAACTTTTTGAGCCAAAGTATCTCTCCTTTCGTTATTATGTTGAACATAATTATATTATACATTTTGTTCAACATAAGTCAACCCCTAAATGCAAAAAAATAGAGACAATATAAAATTATACTGTCTCTGTCCAATAAATCTAGTTATCAAGCATTTCATTTACTCTCTGCATATTATCTCCAGTGTCATAAACAATCACGCATGACCTGCCAAAATAAAAAACTGCTAAGAATATAACGCAAATCAAAATAACTATCAAAAGTCTTTTCCACATATGAATTACAACCTTTCTCTATACTAACTAAATAAAATACCGCTCTTCATTATATACCAAAACACAGAAAAACAAAGGATAATAAGAAAAGCAATTAAATTATCTTTTGTAAGATTCTTGTAATATTGAACATCATATCCCTCGTTTGCTCTAAATGAGCTATAGCATTTGAAACCAATCGTCCAAGCAAGCGGAATAAGTGCCAATAGATAATATTCTTTGACCAATATTCCAACCAAACTAATAACATTGGTTATTGCAGCTAACATATTTGCAAAGAACGAGTTTTTCAATTCTTTTGATTTGGAGATTATATAACCACAATGTGGACAACTCTCTGCCGTATCACTTACATGACCTTTACACTCCGGACATCTTATCAATGACATTTCTGAATCCCCCTATTCTATTTTATCAAAAACCTAAAGACAAAAATATTTAGCAAACCAATCACAATAACAACCCAATCATCAATAATGTATTTGTTCTTTCCCTGCCTTACTAAATCAATTATCGCCAATAACATGGCAAGAACAGCAAATATCGTAGAATATCCCGGTGTTGGAAATAATATTGATATTCCGCAAATTACTGCACTGACTATTCCAAGCGGAGAATGTTTCTTTTTTACATACATGGGATTTCCACAATTTGGACATTTGTTTGCATTATCACTTATTTCTTTCCCACACTCCGGGCATTTAATCAAAGCCATGAGCAATCCCTCCTCTTTTATTTTTGATTGTATATTATCATATTTGACTATATTTGTCTATAATGCAGTTCTTAATGTTTGGAATACATTGTTTGTTATGCTAATTATTTCATCTGCGTATGTTGCCAAAAAGTCGCAAAACATTTCTTCCTGCTCCAAAGTCATATCAATTCCGTATGAAAACATTGCGCTATGGCATATCTCATGTAGCAAAACTTTGCGTAAAAAACCGCCACGCAAAATATTTGATATATAAATTGTTTGATTATTTCTATCGCACATTCCGCAAGTATAACTTCCGTCACTTCTTTGTAGCATATTGCTATACGGTGATACTGTTACTATATTCCAAACAAAACCATTCATAGTATACAATTTAACCACTCCAATCAAAAAGGGGCAATTACGCCCCCTTAATTTGTTTTTGTTAAAACTTCTGCAACAATGTTTGCATTTTGGTTTTAAGTAAATTTTTTTCTTCCTGCGAACTATCCGCAATCATTTCTGTAATGTCTTTTGATAATTCACCCATGTACTTTTCTAACTCTTTCATTTTGTATTGCTTATCCGCCGGTGTGTCTGCTTTGTGCATTTCTTTTGATTCCATGTAAGACATACGGCTCATTCCGCTTCTGCCCTCTCTGGAATCTCTCATCTTCATGTTTTTATCCATTCCGGTATCAGTGTAATACATAAGACCGTCTCTGTGTTTATCCATATCTCTGTACCATTCCGGGTCATGTTCCCGGTACATTTCCGGTGTCATATGGTAGTATGGTTCGTCATATCCTCTACGGTACGTTCCACGTCCTTTCGGAGCAAATCTTCCGTCAGCGTATCGGTATTTGTCATAAAATCTTCTTCCGTCTCCGTAACGCTCAAACATTTCAAGCGTTTCTTCCAAGTTTGATTCATCCATTGCCTTTGTTAAGGTTCTGTAGTACATTGCTTCCGACAAATCTTTCATCATGTCTACTACTTTTCCCATTTCGCAAGTATCAACATTTTCGATTCCAGATTCCATTTTGATTTTGGCACATTCGGAAAGTTTTTCAATCATACAATGCATTCTTTTAATATCCATCTCAATCACCTCCACCGGTTGTAACAATAGTTCCATCACCGTTTATTGCATTTAATCTGTTGTCTGGGGCGCAAGCAATTCTTCCAAGCAATTTGAAAACCCCGCTATTTGACGTGGTTTCAACTCTTGTACTGTACTTTGTTCTTGTTCTGATACTACAAGCCGTTGCCTGCGTACAATCACATTTTGTCAATGGGTAAAGCACCGCTCCAGTTCCAATCTGGATATATACCGGAGCAGAAATTGTTGTTTCTGCCGGAATGTTCTGCGCCACAACAATGCAATATTTTGAACCATCGTTATAACTTCCTTCCGGGATTTGGATAACAAGACCAGTACCGGCAGTAAAATTTACTGCCTGACTTATAATCAATTTCTTGCAAAGTCTGCATACGTTTTTACAATTACTCATAATCTACCTCCTAAAAATCAATATGGGATAAGCCATAGACCTATCCCATAGAGTAATAATCAGCCTAGTTCGGCGAGTTTTTCTGATATTCTGTTTTGATTCTTCTGCATATTAGCAACAACCGCAACCGTTGTTAAGACCTACTCCATAAGCGGACTGGTAAGGTGAGCAAGTGATGTAAGCTGGTACGGCAGTAGGTCGCAACTGGCTTACAAGATACTGGTTCTGCTCTGACTGTGAAGCCGCCAATTTAAGGTTCTGATTTTCAGTCTGCAAAGTAGACAATTTGTCGTTTACAAGGAAGTCAAGGATGCTTCTTGTGTTTGCGTTCTGATTTTCGATAATATCTCTTGTATTGTTGCACATAGAGTTCTGGAGTGCGTTTGTCTGCGTTGAAATGTTGTAATTCACGCCCTGAATAGCTTCTCTTGTTGCACAGCAGCAGTCGGAAATCTGATGAGATACGTCATTGAATCCCTGCTGGTTCTGAAAACCAAGCGTACAGATTGAGTTATCAAGAGTTCTGAAATTGCTGTTGATTGTGTTGTTCAGCGCATAGTTACTGTCTGCCAGTCCGTATGTCTGCTGGTCGAGTTTGCTAATAAGCGTCTGCTGGTCTACTGCGGCTCTAACATCTGCCTGTGTAGCACAAGGAACGGATGCTCTGTCACCGCCGTTGCCGTAACCGCCGCCAAATCCATTACCCCATCCGCCAAAAATAGCAAACAAGATAATCAAGACCCACCAGCCGTTTCCATCGCCCCAGCCGTCTTTGTTGTTTCCTGTCACTGCCGCAATATCGGCAAGACTAGGTGAATTTCCGTTAAACATTTTGTTTACCTCCATTGTTTTATTTACAAATGGGAAACTAGTTTTAAGCGCACAACCCAAAATGTACTAACGTAAATTGCATCTTTGCATAATTGATTTTCTTATTTCATCTGGTGTAGTTCCTTTTTCTTTGCAGACGTTTTCTGCAAATTCCTGTAATCCTTTTGAATCTCCATTTCTATACATCTCAATAGCATTTTTCGCCATAGGGTTACTCATAACTTCATTGTTTTTTGTAATTTCTTCTAAAAATTTCTGTGGATTTCTCATTGCTTTCATAAAACTAATTGGATTAAGCATCTGTATCACTCTCCTTTTTAGTCGTATTTGAAGATTTAGTGCTTCTAGTCGAAGATTTAGTCGAAGTTTTAGTCAAAGACGATTCCAAGTTAGAAATTTTGTTTTCTAACTCATCGAATCTTTTCATAATTACTTCTGTGGCCTCTTCTGATATGTCTATTTTGCTTTTTGTGTTGTCCTGTGTCGGATTGTTAGGCTCTGTATCTAAAACTGGTTTAAAAGTCAAAATATGAGTTCTTCCATTTGCAAGCCATTGTTTTCCAAATATTTCTGTTCCGTCTGCTTTTGGGAAATAATATATATTCCCATCCATCGGAATGTCTGTTGCTTTTACAACGTCAATGCTATCAACAACTTTTCCAATAAAACTTGTCTGTTGTGATGTTACCTGCATTTGAGAGTTCTGCATAGGTGGTTGTAAGTTCTGCTGACAATTTTGCAAAAAGTTCATTCTTTCTGCGTATGGATTTTGAACATATCCATTATTCATCGGATAAAAGTTCTGATAATTTTGCATCCGGATTCTCCTTTCTTATTTTACCAATAACATTTTCAAACACGCTAACGGCTGTAGCCTGCGTTCCAATAGGTATTTTCTGCATTTCATTTTCGCTAAAAATCATTTCAAGAATCTCGTCTTTGAACATATCAATCACTCCTTACAATTAAAACTTACACCAAAAAAAGACGGATGAACCGTCAGAAATCATTCAAAATTTATTCATATGTATTATTGGAAACAATGCTCTTTTCTTATAATCACGTACTTTGTTTAGTGTAAAACAATGTATTAAATTATTTACACCATTTATACACCATTTTCCTAAAAAATATAGTTATTTATAGATATTTATGCGAAAGTTAAAAATCCTCTATGTACCGAAAATAACGCATTTTCGCCTTTTTGAACATTTCAATTTTCAAAGGTGGCGAGATGGTACGAGTTTTTATAACCAACCATTTTTC
>ULUQ01006373.1_pt1 | contig 59129 bp, 46 predicted proteins | sample 1958661 | NCBI WGS metagenome assembly ULUQ01 (sample SAMEA4835765, study PRJEB28245) | human gut metagenome | biome: gut microbiome; material: fecal sample | place: Denmark | collected 2008 | reverse complement strand
GCCCTTTAGCGTAGTGAAGGAAGCGAGTAGGAGAAAAAAGTAAGCCTTGAATTTTTCTTTGGTTCTTTCTTTTGTTTCAAGACAAAAGAAAGAACGTTGTAACACAAATGTAACATGTATGACATCCCCCTGCAACCTCAAACCCCGTCCTTTGCACCCAGAAATAACATACACAACTTTCTTTATGGAGACAATTTACTTATGCATTATCATTTTCCTGTTCGTGCTGGCCGTGTTCGATCTCATCGTCGGAGTCAGTAATGATGCAGTCAACTTTCTGAATTCGGCGGTAGGCGCCAAGGCCGCTTCGTTCAAAACCATTCTTTTCATAGCCGGGATCGGTATTTTCATTGGCGCATCCCTGTCCAATGGCATGATGGATATAGCCCGTCACGGAATCTATCAGCCCGAGCATTTCTACTTTGCCGAAATCATGTGTATACTGCTCGCCGTCATGCTGACCGACGTAGTCCTTCTGGACGTCTTCAACTCTATGGGCATGCCCACCTCCACGACCGTCTCACTGGTCTTCGAGCTGCTCGGAGGAACTTTCGCCCTCTCCCTGATCAAAGTAAACAATGACGCCACCCTTGCGTTGGGCGATCTGATCAACACCGACAAAGCGCTCTCCGTGATCATGGCCATTTTCGTGTCCGTAGCCATCGCCTTCTTCTTCGGTATGTTAGTACAGTGGCTCGCCCGCATCGTTTTCACGTTCAATTACACGAAAAACATCAAATACAGCATCGGCCTTTTCGGTGGGATCGCCGCCACCTCCATCATCTACTTCATGCTGATCAAAGGGCTGAAAGACAGCTCCTTCATGACCCCCGAAAACAAACAATGGATACAGGACAACACGCTGCTGCTCATCGCCAGCTTCTTCGTCTTCTTCACGGCACTGATGCAAGTGCTGCACTGGCTCAAAGTCAATGTTTTCAAAGTAGTGGTGCTGATGGGCACCTTTGCTCTCGCCCTCGCCTTCGCCGGCAACGACCTCGTCAACTTCATCGGAGTCCCCCTCGCAGGCTACTCCTCCTTCATAGACTACACCACCAACGGAGCCGGAGCAAGTCCGGACAGCTTCCTGATGACCTCGCTGCTGGGCCCCGCCAAGACACCGTGGTACTTCCTTATCGGTGCCGGCGCCATCATGGTCTACGCCCTCTGTACCTCCAAAAAGGCGCACGCCGTCATCAAAACCTCGGTAGACCTCTCCCGTCAGGATGAAGGAGAAGAGAACTTCGGAAGCACCCCGATGGCACGCACACTGGTACGTTTCAGCATGACACTTGCCAACGGCACCTCCCGCATCATGCCCGAAAGCGCGAAGCAGTGGATCAACTCCCGTTTCCGCAAAAACGAAGCCATCATAGCCGACGGAGCCGCTTTCGACCTCGTCCGCGCCTCTGTCAACCTCGTCCTCGCCGGTCTGCTCATCGCCTTGGGTACGTCGCTGAAACTGCCGCTCTCTACCACCTACGTCACCTTCATGGTAGCAATGGGTACGTCGCTCGCCGACCGTGCATGGGGACGTGACTCCGCCGTTTACCGCATCACAGGCGTTCTGAGCGTCATCGGTGGCTGGTTCATCACTGCCGGAGCCGCCTTCACCATCTGTTTCTTCGTAGCCCTCGTGCTGCACTACGGCGGCAACATCTCCATCATCGCACTGATCGGAATAGCGATTTTCATCCTCATCCGCAGCCAGGTGATGTACAAGAAACGCAAGGCGAAAGAGAAAGGCAACGAAACGCTGAAACAACTCATGCAGACCGCCGACAGCGAAGAAGCGCTGCAACTGATGCGTAAACATACCCGCGAAGAACTCGCCAAAGTGCTGGAGTACGCCGAAACGAATTTCGAACTGACCATCACCTCCTTTATACACGAAAACCTCCGCGGACTACGTCGTGCCATGGGTTCCACGAAATTCGAAAAGCAGCTCATCAAGCAGATGAAACGCACCGGAACCGTTGCCATGTGCCGCCTCGACAACAACACCGTGCTCGAAAAAGGACTCTACTACTATCAAGGCAACGACTTCGCCAGCGAACTGGTGTACAGCATCTCGCGCCTCTGCGAACCGTGTCTTGAACACATCGACAATAACTTCAACCCGCTCGACGCCATTCAGAAAGGTGAATTCAGCGACGTGGCCGAGGACATCACTTATCTGATTCAGCAATGCCGCAAGAAGTTGGAAAACAACGATTATCAGAATATGGAAGAGGAAATCCGCCGTGCCAACGACCTCAACGGACAGCTATCGCAACTGAAACGCAAAGAGTTGCAGCGCATCCAAAGCCAGTCGGGCAGTATCCGGGTAAGTATGGTTTATCTGACCATGGTGCAGGAAGCTCAAAATGTAGTGACTTACATCATTAACCTGATGAAGGTAAGCCGGAAATTCCAGATGGAAACAGAAATGCCGTAAGGTGGCTCATCCCCCAAAAGCACACAACAAAAGGGTTTATCTTCAGAAAGTCTATCTGATTAAATAAAATGCATTAGAGATAAACCGGAAAAAGCAAGAAGGGCTGCTCCCAAGTAAAATTGGGGCAGCCCTTTTTATGATTGGGCGGTTGGGCGGAATCCGATCTGCCGGGATATTCTTTTATAGATGTCAAAATTCTCCAACTACCGCATTATCGGGCTCAAAAAACAGAATGTAGTAAATAGGGATATAGGTGACCCCATTTTTTTGATAAACCGTTTGTTCATTGGACAGTACAAAGGCCTGCTGATGTATACTATATATTTCCATTTTCAAGAATCCCCTTTATTTTTTAATATCATCGTAATCAAGCAACTTTCTATATAAAATTCAATTTTACGATAAAACATATACCACTTTTCTATAATTAGGCAAAGCACAAAAATACACTTTTCCTATATAAAAATCCCTTTTATACTACACTTTTCCATAAATCCTACATCTCAGAGCAGGTATGAATCATTTCGCACAAGAAATGAAATGAACTAAATTCCACTACCTATTACTTTCCCATACAAAAATCCCCTTTATTTAACCCCATATCATGAACAAATACGGTTTTAAATAAAGGGGGGATTCTCTAATTTTTAAGAGAGGAGGTCGGTTTATGAATCTCCCGTCTTTTTAGCTTTCCGACGACGGAAGCGCAAGAGTGCTTCCAAAATATCCAATAACTTTTCTAAAAATAATTTCATAGCTTCCTTCTTTAGAGTTAAAAAACAGAGTGAATGGAGCAATTTAATAAGGGAACCGATCATGCATTAGTGAGTCAGCGATTCAGCCTCATTAAACGGTTGGGTCCGGAGCCTCATCGTCGTCGCCTCCGGGAGTGCTTCCTCCGCCGGGGTTGTCTCCGCCTCCCGAATGATTTTTATCATCGTCGTCCACAAAGCCGCCCGCTACGTCCTTGACGTGGACAAATTCTACTCCGGAAGTCAGTGCACGGGTAGTGACGCCATCGGCAGAACGGGTATATTCGGGAGTAAACTGACAGCGCAGCGAAACGATCTGCGAACTGCTGACTTTACTTTCCAACACGACTCCCTTTCCTCCGGCTTTGGCGATCATCGTAAATGTGCCCAAGCCTTCGAGACGTACTGTGCGGCTGTTGAGCAACTGTTCACGCATCACGGACATCAAGTTTCGAATCACGTTGTGGACATCACCCGGTGTCAGAGAAGCCTTCTCGGCGATCAGCTCCGCCATCTTCTGCGTGTTGACCATTTTCGAGAATTTCACGAGGCGGGGGTAATACAGTTTCTGTCCCGCTTTGTTGGCGATATTCGCCTGGTAAGGTTTGTAAATTAATGGCATAAGGTTGTTTTCCTTTCTTTTTTTAATGGTTGATGTAAGTTTTCTATGTGCAATCGATTACGGTGACAAAAGTAGGCGATGGCAAAAAAGTCCGGATACACGATGTAACGACTTGTAACGGAAGAGCACCAGTCGGCACGGCTTCGCACAAATACTGCCTCCAAGGACTTCTGTACAAAGCAACACCAAACGACTAAAAAAGGCGTACCTTTACATTGGCAACGAAAACGAAAAAAAGAAATATAGAAAAGATAGTAAAAGCAGTATCAAAAGACAATGAAAGCAAAAATCATGAAACCAACTTCCGAAGAAAATGCAACCCTGCCCCGCATACAGGCATACAGCAAAAGCCAACTGGCCACTCTCTACCTGCCCCACATACAGCCCGCCTCCGCACGCCGCACTCTCCGCAGCTGGATCGCCAAGAACACGGCACTACAAAACGAACTCGCCCGCACGGGATATTCCGACAAAGCCATCCTGCTCACTCCGGCACAAGTAGGGCTCATCTTCCGTTTCTTGGGGGAGCCTTGATTCGAGCTGACTATCCGCATGGCTTCCCCTCCCTTCGGGAAGGGGCTGACTAAAAAGTCCCATTCTTCGGGAAGCAAGTATATTTCCGTCACGCCACGTCCCTTTCAAACCTTCTCTTCGTTGGCCGTATAAGGCAGCGTGAACCAAAAAGTACTCCCATGCCCCAGCCGTGAGACAGCACCGATCTTTCCTCCCATCCTTTCGACGATTGCCCGGCAAATGGTGAGTCCGAGTCCCGTGCCCTGCACAAAGCTGTTGAGTTTGACAAAATTCCCGAAGATTTCTTCCAACCGTTCCTCCGGTATCCCGCAACCGGTGTCGGTGACATAGAAATGCAGGAAACCGTCTTCGCGCACATCAAACCCGAACTCAATGCTGCCTTCCCCGGTAAACTTCACGGCATTATTCATCAGATTCATCATCACCTGTACCAGACGGTTACGGTCCGCCTTTACGACACATTCGGTCGTCCGGCGGTGATAGCAGATACAGATGCCGGACTTTTTATTCCTCAACCGGAACGTATCTTCGAGTTCGATAAACAGGCCGTGCACATCTACCGGGGCGTAGTCGAACTCCATCGTTCCGGCTTCGATCTTCGAAAGGTCGAGCACATCGCTGATAAGCTGCAACAGGAGTGTGTTGTTGTTTTCAATGATGTTGATATATTCCTGTTTCTCTTCCGAAATCCCCCTTTCCGCCGACACCAGCAGCGAGGAAAAGCCGACAATGGCGTTGAGGGGAGTGCGTATTTCGTGGCTGATGTTGGCGAGGAAAGAAGATTTGAGCGTGTTCGCCTCCTCGGCTTTCACCTTTGCCTGTACGAGCGCTTCCTCCATTTCCTTTCGTTGGGTGACGGTCATCGAAGTGCCGATAAGGCTCAGCGGTTTTCCGTTCGCGTCGCGCTCGTCCACGGCTGCGCGCACTTCTACCCATTCATTCTGTTGCGGGGAGGGCAGCCACTGTCTGCCTACCCGATATTCCTCGCGCATTTTCTGCGTTTCGCCATTGGCGAGGCGCTCGAAGGCGTCCCGCACGCGTTCGCGGTCTTCATCGCAGATTTTCGCGAAACAGGCGGAGGTGGGCACGATAATCAGGTTGCCGTCATGCGTCACCTCCTCTTCGGTGACGTACAAGTCGTGGCTGACGTTGCACGAGAGGAGGCCGGTCCGCAAATCCCATTTCCAAGGGGTCATGTCGGCAGCGTCGAGGGCGGCGGACAACTTATGGTTGGTGGATTTCAGCATTTGCTGCGTCAGCACCAGTTCGGTATTGTCCACACCAAAGACATCGACGCAGCCTTTCGTTTTGGAATGTATGGAGATGACGGTCAGATGAGTTTTCGTCTTCTCCAGATAATACTGAAAGGTTATTTGCCTGTTGTCATTCAGTTCGCTGTACCTGTCGGGCAGTTCCGGCGAATAATCCGGATTGAGTTCGCTGTATTTCTTTCCCAGTATTTTTTCTTTGGGCAGGATGTATTTCTCGAAAGTGGGATTCACTTCCCGGTAGACATAGTCGATAATCCGGGCACCGGGGTCGAATATGAGCTCGACACGGGCATAGAGAACGGGCATGTTTTCGACCAGACTGCTATAGCTCCTCATGATCTCCAGCCGCCTGCTCCTCTCATGCAGCGCCCTCCGGAGCCATATCACATAGATGACGGCCAGTGCCATCAAAGAGAAAAACAGGGCCAGATAATATTTGTTCCGCTCGAAAAAAGTGGGGGGCTTCATACCAAAAACAGTGTCGTCGGGACACAGGCCGAGCAACAGTCCGCTCTCTACGTAGTCGGCATAATTGATGACGGATGGGGGCGTCCCCATCGCTGTCGTTTCCACTCTGTGCGGATGCGACGCTCCGTCCAGGCGGCTTTTGATCACCGGGAGCAGATGTTTCTTTATTTCACTGTCTGTCCAGAAATAGCCGCCGATCAACAGGAAAGGCATCACTTCCTCCGCTTCTTTCCTGCATTGCGCGCTGATCCAGCGCCTGTCGGACATGAAGACCTGTTTGCGCATATCCGGGACAACGGTCGCCATCAGTTCCATGTGCTCGGCACATATGTCAACCGGGCTGTTCTGGACGCGAAACTCTTTATAGACAGGGGCCATAAAGTCATCGCTCCACAGACAGTTTTCGGTATAGGAATTGATGATTAATAGTTGACAAGAAGAGGGGCGGCCGGCATAAATGTAAGTCTGAAATGCACTGATCAGAAAGATTGCAAGTGCCGCTGTTTTTCGAGTTATCCGCGCTTCCATAAATAGTGATTGTTTTGATTGTTTGCGGAACCGATCACTGAATATCTTAAAATATTGCTATTAAATCTTTAAATATTACTATACAAAAAGGTAAGTTCTGTAAGAACTAAGATAAAAAAATGACTTTTCGAAAAAAAAACTTCTTTTTGGTTAGTGATTAATTTGTTGAATATTAGCTTATTATGATTTTAATGATAGTTTTGCTATTTTTTTTATCGAAGGGATGTGGGGGTAGACTTAACTCAAGTGTATTTATAATATACGAGTAATAATAAATAGAATAATAACAAAGTAAGATAGGATGGATAAAGATACAAAGATGAGTTTGATTAAAGATTTGCTGGCAGGACGGCTGACTAAAAAGCAGCGAAGAAGCTATGCTGACCTGGAATCAGTGGATAGAGAACTTAAAATACAATGGAATGAATCAGAAAATAAAGCTATAGATTTTAAAATAAAAGAACAGATATGGGAAAGAGTAAAAGCAAGATGTGTAGATAGGAAAAGAAACAAAGTTCTAACAGAACTAAGATGGTATTTTGCCGTAGCTTCACTCGCTCTTTTACTAACAATAGGAGGATTTTGGATGAATTCAGTCAGAGATAATATTAACGACGAATTTATAATGGTGATAGCACAACAAAACCAAATGCACGTTTTACCGGACAGTACAAAAGTATGGATGGAATCAGGTAGTTCCATTAAATACACAAAAGCCTTTAACAAAAAAAGAGAAGTATGGCTAGAAGGCAACTCATTTTTTGAGGTATATAAACATGAAGGCAGTTTCTTCCAAGTACATATTAATAAAGCTTTTATAGAAGTAAAGGGAACCTGTTTTCAAATCAAGCAAACTAATGCTGAAAAAAATGAAATCACGCTGTTTCATGGTAAAATAGAATTTAATGTAGAATCTACAGGAGAGAAAATTATCATGTCTCCATCGCAAAAGGTAATGTATAATCCAAACAATGCACAAACATTAGTTGAGAATGTAATGGATATCAATTGGAAGGACGGAAGATACAACTTCAAAGAAACCCCATTACCCCAGCTCATTTCAATTGTAAATCAAATATACCAATCAAATATAATTCTAGAAGGAAAGTTTACTAAACAATCTTCATTCACAGGTAGCATCCGTTATGATGAAACATTGGATGACGTAATAGAGAAGCTTTGTTTCAGCCTTAACCTTACATACAAAAAACAGAATAGTAAAATAGTAATATATAATTAACCATATTTCTAATAATTAACCCAATATTTAACCTCACAACAAGTTAAATCATGAAAAAAAATCACAGTTGTTACCGGAGGCGATATCTGAAGCATATCGCACTCGTTTTGCTCTTTTACCCCTTGTCCGCTCTTGGAGCTCAGGGACACATATCTATCAAGGGGCAATCAATCACTATTATGCAAGCTATCCAGCTTATAGAAAAAAACAGCGACTACACGTTCTTCTACAATGCAGCAGATCTCGAAGACAAACAACGGAAAGACATTAATTGCAATGGTCCTATTGACGAGATTCTGGATGAAGTTTTCAAAGACAGCGGTATTAGCTATATCGTAAAAAACAAAGAGGTTATTCTTAACGTACAAAAAACGAATAACACCCAACAAAAGAAAAAACGTACTGTAACCGGTACTATTATAGACGCAGTGGACGATAGCCCCATCATTGGAGCTAACATCACGATTAAAGGTGACAAGAACACCGGTACAATCTCGGATATTGATGGTAATTTTAGTCTTTCCATACCCGACAATAAGACGATCCTTGTCGTAACTTACATCGGATATAAAACTCGTGAAGTTCCTGTAGAAGATCTAGGGAATATCAAAATTGTACTGGAAGGAGACGATCATACCTTGAATGAAGTTGTCGTAGTCGGTTCCGGTACCCAAAAGAAGGTCAGCGTAACAGGAGCTATCACAAGTATAAAAGGTGCCAGCCTCAAACTGCCGTCATCTACCCTGTCCAACTCATTTGCCGGAAAGTTGGCGGGTGTCATCGCAAAAACAAACTCCGGAGAGCCTGGCTCCGGTGCCGAATTTTACATTCGCGGTATCGGTACTTTTGGTGGACGAGCAACTCCTCTGATTTTATTGGATGATGTAGAAATATCATCCGGTGACCTTAATTATGTGCCAGCCGAGAATATTGAAAGCTTCTCTATCCTTAAAGATGCATCTGCCACCGCTATCTATGGTTCACGCGGAGCTAACGGTGTAATGATCGTCACAACTAAAGGAGGAGAATACAACAGTAAAACATCCATCAACGTTACAGCGGAAAACTCTTTCAACTACTTAGACAAGTTCCCGGAATTTGTAGACGGAGCTACTTACATGGATATGTATAATAAAGCTTCATTAGCCAGAAACTCTTCCGCTACACCCAAATACAGTGCTACAGACATGGAACGCACGGCATCCGGAGTCAACCCATACCTATACCCCGATGTAAACTGGCAAGACGTATTGTTCAAAAACATGAGTATGCGCCAACGTGCCAACGTCAACATTTCCGGTGGTGGTTCTAAAGTTAAATATTACATGAGTTTGGATGTCAGCCATGATTCAGGCTTGCTGAACACAGGGAAAGCATATTCATGGAACAACAATATTAATATAATGAACTATACCTTCCAGAATAATATTGCTTATAAACTGACGCCGACGACAACAATCAAAATGAATATGAACGCTCAGATCCGTCAGAAAAAAAGCCCGAATGTATCAAGCGAGGATTTGTTCAAACAGATTCTGACTACTACCCCCATAGAATTTCCGGTTACTTATCCAAGTCAGGACGGGCGTATCATGTACGGCAATAACATCATCTCAGGAAGTACCTTATACACGAACCCTTATGCCAGGATGATGACATCCTTTGCCGAAACGAACGAAAATACACTTAACACAGTTATCAAGATAGACCAGGATTTGGATTTTATCACTAAAGGGCTTAAAATTAATGCTTTTGTAAATTTCAAAACCTGGTCAAGTTCTTACTTTGATCGTAGCATTGCCCCTTATTATTATCGCATAAAAAGCGGAAGCTACGATGAAACCGACCTGGAAAATACGAATTATGAATTGGAACTGCTAAATTCGAATGGCAGCGATTATATCAGTCAGTCGGCTATCGGAAAGTCTTCCGACCAAACATTTGAATTACAGTTCAACCTAAACTACGCCCGTCAATTCGGTCTGCATAATGTAGGTGCCATGTTACTCTACAAACAACGCGAATACAGAAGCGACGTGTTACCCAACCGTAATCAAGGCCTTTCCGGACGTCTTACTTATGATTACGGACAACGCTATCTGTTTGAGTTTAACTTCGGTTACAACGGGACCGAACGTCTGGCCAAAGAAGACCGTTTCGGATTCTTCCCTGCCGTCTCTTTAGGATGGGTAATAAGCAATGAAGCTTTCTTCGAACCAATGAAAAATGTAGTGGACAATCTCAAGGTCAGAGGTTCCTACGGTCTTGTAGGTAGCGATGACCTGGCAACAGCCGGCGGAAGTTATTACCTGTATATAGACAAGATTACAAACAACGACCTGTCTTATCTGAAATGGACTTCCGGACAAAATATGGACTACCAATTAGGAGGTCCTCAGATGGCATACTACGCCATGTCCGGTTTGGGATGGGAAAAAGTAAAGAAGCTCGATATAGGTATTGATTTTACATTGTTCCGCAACTGGACATTTACCTTCGATTATTTCTACGACAAGCGTTATGACATCTTCATGAACCGTGAAGCATGGCCGCAATCGCTGGCTTATCATATTGCCAAACCTTGGAGTAATATTGGTAAAATGGATAATAAGGGAGTAGAATTCAGTATTAATTATGCCAATAACTTCTCCAGAGATTTGTCTGTCAGTCTACAAGCCAACTTCACCTACAACAAAAATAAAATGGTCTATGTGGATGAACCGGAATATCCGACAATATGGAAGTCAGAAACCGGAAAACCTTATTCACGTATTACCGGCTACATAGCAGAAGGCTTATTCAAGTCACAAGAAGAAATAGATAACAGCCCTGCCCAGAATTTGGGTTCTACACCCAAGGTCGGAGATATTAAATATCGTGACCTTAACGGTGATGGTATCATTGATTCGGATGACCAGACGATGATCTCCAAATATGGAAGTACTCCACGCTTACAATACGGATTTGGCGGAACTGTCAACTACAAAAAGTTTGATTTTGGTGTCTTCTTCAGTGGCTCTGCTCTGCGTTCTATCATGACAAACGGTATTGACCCTTTCCAAGAAGGAATAGCCGTCGGTAACAGAAATGTATTAAAATACATAGCCGATAATTACTGGTCGGAAGAAAAACAGAATTGGGATGCCAAATATCCTCGTCTGGGATTACTTGCAACAGACGTTGCCAACAATACAGTGAACAGTAGTTACTGGTTGAGAAATGGTTCTTTCCTCCGATTGAAGAATGTAGAAGTAGGATATAAGATACCTTACGGACGTATTTTCGTCAGCGCAGCCAATCTATTCACCTTTAGTCCGTTTGACCTTTGGGATCCTGAACTGTCTTCTTGGAACAGTTATCCTATGCAAAAGACTGTCAATGTCGGAATTCAACTTCAATTCTAATTTATTATGAGAAAAAATATGAAACTAACACGCATCTTTCAAAATATAAGTATAGCAGTTATTATCACTGCATTGGGCTTAACCTCATGTGATTATCTAGACGTCGTTCCACCCGAACAACCCAATATCGATGACGCAATGTCAAGCCCCACCCGGGCTTTAGGATTCCTTTATTCCTGTTATGGAGGTGTCGGTACAGACTTGCCCAGTGCGTATCTGGGGGAAATAAACTCTACAACAGACGAATATGTATTGCCTTATTCATGGAACACAGATGGTTATTGGGGGGCCTATGCATTTAACACTGCATCATCCACTAACCAAGACTGGCTGTGGGGAACTACTTACCAATATATAGGACAATGTTATCTGTTTTTGCAAAAGTTGGAAAATGCGGGAAGCGACATCGCATCTGATGCAGAAAAGGAACAATGGAGAGCCGAATGCCAATTCCTGGTAGCTTATTACCACTTCGCTACTTTAAGAAGATATGGTCCCATCCCAATTACAGACTCGTACATTCCGATGGATACCCCAACGTCAGAGTATAATGGACGTTTTCACTTTGACTATTGTGTAGACTGGATTGCGAACCAGCTGGATGAAGCCGCCAAAGTACTTCCTGCCAACCGCACCGTTACCAATGAATGGGGACGCGCTACATCTACTATAGCCAAAGCTGTAAAAGCACGTTTGTTACTTTATGCCGCATCTCCTTTATGGAACGGAAGTTTCCCCTACCCTAACTGGCAGAATGAGAATTTCGAGACTCCGGGTTACGGTAAAGCTTTGGTAAGCAATACTTATGACAAGAGCAAATGGGAAAGAGCACTTGCCGCATGTCAGGAAGCACTTACATTAGCTACAACTTCCGGTGACCGTGAACTTTACGATGACGACGAATATTACTCCCGACAATCCCTGAACTTACCTTTTGTTCCCGGAGTAGCAGATGTGGAAGATAATAAAGAATTCCTGAAAAACGTAATGAAGATGCGCTATGCCGTAAGTACACGTGAATCTGAAGGAAACAAAGAAATTATCTGGGGATTATCCAACCAGTTTGATTTTTATTCCCGTTATCCGCTTCGTATTCTGAAGAAATCGGATGGAACATGGCATGCTGGTTATAGTGGTGTATCTCCTACATTATATACGTTCGAACATTTCTATACAGCTAACGGGAAACTACCTGAAAAAGACCTCGACTTTACTCCTTCCTCTGAATGGTTTGAGTCAGCCGGTATCTCTTCACGTGAAGATATTATCAAACTGAATGTGGGTCGTGAACCTCGTTTCTATGCATGGATGGCTTTTGACGGTGGTGACTACGGAACTAAATTTGCGGCCGGTTCTCCCCTGAAACTGGAAATGAGGAATTCGGAAATGCACGGTTACAATCCGTCTCTATTCAATCGTGACCATAGTGTCACAGGGTTCCTGACACAAAAGTTTGTTGATCCGGTAACTGAATTCTATACAGCCGGCGGTTCTACAAGCGGAACAAGCGCACCTACTATCTTATTCCGCCTGGCCGAACTCTACCTAAACGTAGCAGAATGCCATGCAGCATTAGGAAATACGCAGGAAGCCATTGATGCACTAAATCCTGTTCGTGAACGTGCCGGAATCCCTAAATTAACATTGGCTGATGTCACAAATAATATGACAATAAAAGACTGGGTACACAATGAACGTTTTGTTGAATTATGGAACGAAGGTCACCGCTTCTTCGATGTCCGCCGTTGGGCAGAAGGAGCCAAGTACTTTGGAGCAAACAAACGGGAAGGATTGAATGCAGAAGTTCAAAGTCCCACATTCGAAGAATTTAATAAACGAACTACAGTTGATGCACCTTATGTGTGGGAAAACCGCATGTACCTGAATCCGGTATTCTACAACGAAGTATACAAAAATCCGCAAATGGTACAAGCACCCGGATATTAATTATTTTTTATTCATTCATAACAATATAGAATATATATGAAACATATATCAATAGCATTGTGTTTGTGCGGGATGATTCTGATGAATACTTCCTGCGACAATTATGACGATACCTATCCGCAGGAATATGAGAAAATACTATCACTGCAGACCACCGGTGAGCAAGCCGTAGATCTTTATAAAACAGGAGAGGCTACTAACTATTCAATAACGGTCATTAAATCCGGAAGTCAACCCACATTGACAGCTTCTGCCCATATCGGTGCAATGGATGCAGTCAATTTTGAGAAGTATATCTCCGAGAGAGGTTTGGACTATGTGGCAATGCCTGCCAATTGTTATTCGTTCAACATAGAAGAACTCGATTATTCTTCTGCTGAAACCTATAAGATCATCAATTTACAGCTGAATACCAACGAGATAGAAATCTTTGAGCAGACTCTTGAAGAGGGACAAACGTGTGTTCTTCCAATCATGCTGACCAGTACATCCGATTCCATCCTGGCAGATAAGAACACATTAGTTCTGAAACCGGAGATTATTACTCCATCTCTTTCAGTCACTGAATCCAGTTCAGGAACCGTGACTAAATATTTATCACAAAGTGGAGGTATCATTGATCTTGCTTTAGGATTGCAAGTCGAAAACCAATGGAATTTCACCTGTAAAGTAGCAATTGATGAAACGACTACTACCTTAAAAGGAGCAACGTTAGTTTCGGACATCATCTCATTTGAGCCTGGAAACACATCTTCTGTTCAGGTTAATATCCCTAAATTTACGAAGACCTCCGGAAATGTGGGTATAAAGATTCTGGAAATTAATGGAAAAGACGGTTTCGAATTCGACACGAATCCATTTATACTGGTTGCATCTGTTGAAAAATACAGTCTGACAGCGGACATGCTTTCCAGTAATGCAATAGAACCGTCAGAAGGTTCCTTAGCTAATTTATTGGATGGAGACATAGGTACCTACTTCCACAGCGCGTGGAGTGTATCAATTGCCGACAAGCATTATGTTCAAGTAAAATTGCCCGTATCAACTAAGACATTCCGTTTCACCTATACAAACAGATCAAATAACGGAAATGCCGCTTTGGCATGGTTCAATTTATATACAGGAACGAATGAGAACAATTTACAACTTTACAAGCGTTTTGCGTGGGATGAAGATGGTCTCCCGTCAGGTGCTGCAGGAGTTTATGTTTCTCCCGACGTTTCAATAGACAATGCTGCCAACACCTTACGCTTTGAATGTGAAAGCAACTGGACCAGTGGTTCCTTCTTTGTATGGAGCGAATTTAGTCTGTTCATACTGTCCGAATAATAAATGAGAGACAAAGGGTGAGTCAGACTTTTGATTCACCCTTTTATACCTCATCTATCTTAAAAACTAATACAGCAAAAAAATGACAATAAAAAGATTCATTACTAACCTGTTAGCCCTTTTTACTCTATTCACAGTTTCACTGGCATGCAAGGATACCGAAAAATCGATTATAAATAGCTCCTTCAGTATCAGTGAAGAATATCTGATACAAAATCTGGATAAATCAAGTACGTCTGTCCAGATTCCAATTAACACATCTATGGAGTTAGCTCAATGGAGTGTCTCTTATGAAGCAAACTGGCTACAATGCTCAAAACAAAAGACAGCAGCAGAAGGAACTTTCCTGAGAATTACAGTGAATGAAAATACAGGCGAAACCAAAAGAACAGCCAACATAAAAGTAACATCAACTACTGCTACCTATACTATCACCGTTAATCAATATGCCAAAGGCGAAGTAATTGTTGAGGGTGACATCAAGGTTACACCAACCGGAGGCAAAGCGAGTGAGCATCAGGAGGGACAGGATATTGAAAATACATATGATGGCAAATTTTCAACTGATGGAGCTGCCCCTTTCCACACTCCGTGGGGACAATCCGCCAAATTCCCTGTCACGCTGGAATACTATTTTAAAGGAGATACGGAAATAGACTACTTAATTTATTATACACGATCCGGTAATGGAAACTTCGGAAAGGTCAAAGTATATACAACAACCAATCCTGACCGATCAGATTATACATTACAGGGAGAATATGACTTTAAAGAGCAGAATGCTCCTTCCAAAGTTTCATTTTCAGAAGGCATAAAAGCGACCGGAATCAAATTCGAAGTATTAAGCGGTCTGGGTGATTTTGTAAGCTGTGATGAAATGGAATTTTACAAAACAAATACGGATAAAACACTGGATAAACAACTTCTTACCGTATTCACCGATATAACTTGTACGGAAATAAAGAACAACGTCACCAACGAACAGATACAAGCTCTGCCAGACTATTTCGTCAGAATAGCAGAAGCGGTTCGTGACAATACATACGACAAATGGGAAAAAGAATTTCGCATTCGCAGCTATGAACCATACAGTAATATTGCTGAATGGGCGGATAAATTAATGACTAAGAAATATAGTGATCTCGACAATCCGACTGGTATATCCGTCAAGGCAGGAGACGATATCATCGTATTGGTTGGTGACACATACGGACAGAATATTTCAATGCAGTGTATTTGGGAAACAGGAACAGAATACAAGCAAACAGCTTCTTCAGGCGATGTCTATATGCTAAATCCCGGAGTCAACAAACTGACTATGAAAGGAGAAGGACAATTGTTTGTCATGTACAACACCGAACTGACTTCAAATACAGCAAAACCCATCAAAATTCACATACCACTCGGAAGTGGCACAGTGAACGGTTTCTTCGACCTGAAAGAACATAAGACAGACGAAAAATACGCTGAATTATTGAAAAAATCAACACACAAATACTTCTGCATACGCGGTGAAAAGATCATGTTCTATTTCCACCGCAACAAATTATTGGAATATGTACCCAACAACATCCTCTCAGCTATCCATCTATGGGATAACATTGTCGGCTGGCAACAAGAATTAATGGGAATTGACGATGTACGCCCATCACAAGTCAACAACCATTTATTTGCCATCTCACCGGAAGGAAGTTATATGTGGGCTTCTGACTATCAAATCGGATTTGTCTATACCTACTTAGGCAATATCTTGTTGGAAGATAATGTAATGGCAGCGGAAGATAACGCGTGGGGACCAGCTCATGAAATTGGCCATGTTCATCAGGCAGCTATTAACTGGGCCAGTTCTACCGAATCATCTAATAATCTGTTCTCTAATTTCATTATCTATAAATTAGGAAAATACAAATCGCGTGGTAACGGGTTAGGAAGCGTTGCAACCGCCCGTTATGCCAACGGGCAGGCTTGGTATAATATGGGAGACGCAACCCACCAGAACGAAGACACAGAAACGCATATGAGAATGAACTGGCAACTATGGATTTACTATCACCGATGCGAATATAAAACAGATTTCTGGCAAACACTTTTCAAACTGATGCGTGAAGTGAATATGACCGAAGGTGAAGATCCCGGGAAAAAGCAACTTGAATTTGCCAAAATGGCAAGTAAAGCCGCCAATCAGAACCTGACAGACTTTTTCGAGATGTGGGGATTCTTCGAACCTGTCAATACGACTATCGAACAGTATGGAACATACAAATACTATGTAAGTGATGCGATGATTCGGGAAGCAAAAGAATACATGGCACAATTCCCTGCCCCGAAACATGCTTTCCAATACATTGAAGACAGAAAGAAAAGTGAGTTTCCACCGAATGACTACCGCTATTCGGCAGTCGGAGATGTCGGATATTACACTCAATTCAAAGAAAATCAGAAGATAACCAAAGCTATCACGGCAGAGCTGGCAGGACGCAAGGTCTCCATCCAAAACGGAGATGAAGCTGTGGCTTTTGAACTCAGAGAGAATGATGAAAATGGAAAATTACTTTATTTTTCTACCTTCACGACTTTCGAGATTCCTTCATCTATATTGATGGTGAATGCCAAATTATATGCCGTACAAGCTGACGGAAAACGTATTCTGTTATAAGAATAATTTAACTTAACACACATTACAGATGTAGAAACGGCATCGCTCACTGTTCGGGCGATGCCGAAAATATCATTATAACATAGCGAATAGTGCGACTCTTTTTCTACCAAAAATATAGACGGGCAATGAAAATATCTACAATAATTACACTGGATTGATTAATTAATTAGTATTTTTGACACCGAAATGAAAAACCAATTAATAACCCCCAATTAAAAATTAAAAGAAAGATGAAGAAACTACTACTTAACACACTCATCGGTCTTGCATTGTTGACCTGCCAGACCAGTTTTGCTCAAAAGACAAAAGCAAAGTTCTCTCCGATTAAAGTAGAAACTCCGGCTCGTCCGGCAAATCAGCAAGATGTAATCCAACTCGTTACTCCTAAACTTGAAACAGTCCGTGTAGGCTTTATCGGATTGGGAATGCGCGGTCCCGGTGCGGTCGAACGCTGGACACATATTCCGGGAACTCAGATTGTAGCTTTATGCGATCTTCTCCCCGAACGTGTTGAAAATGCTCAAAAGATACTGGAGAAAGCCGGTCTGCCGAAAGCAGCTTCCTACGCAGGAGACGAAAAAGCATGGAAAAAGCTCTGCGAACGTGACGATATCGACGTGGTATACATAGCTACAGACTGGAAACACCATGCAGACATGGGTGTATACGCTATGGAACATGGCAAACATGTAGCCATCGAAGTACCTGCCGCTATGACACTGGATGAAATCTGGAAGCTAATCAACACTTCTGAAAAGACTCGCAAACACTGTATGCAACTGGAAAACTGCGTATATGACTTCTTTGAACTGACTTCACTCAATATGGCACAACAAGGTGTATTCGGTGAGGTACTTCACGTAGAAGGTGCTTATATACACAATCTGGAAGACTTCTGGCCGTATTACTGGAACAACTGGCGTATGGACTACAATCAGAAACATCGTGGTGATGTATATGCAACTCATGGTATGGGCCCGGCTTGCCAGGTACTCAATATTCACCGTGGCGACCGTATGAAAACTCTCGTAGCTATGGACACCAAAGCTGTGAACGGTCCGGCATACATTAAAAAGTCTACCGGAAAAGAAGTAAAAGACTTCCAGAACGGAGACCAGACCACAACCCTCATCCGTACGGAGAACGGCAAAACAATGCTGATACAGCACAATGTAATGACTCCCCGTCCTTACAGCCGTATGTACCAGGTAGTTGGAGCTGATGGCTATGCCAGCAAATATCCGATTGAGGAATACTGTCTAAGACCTACACAAGTAGACTCTAATGATGTGCCGAATCACGAAAAGCTGAACGCACACGGTTCTGTATCTGAAGATGTAAAAAAAGCATTGATGGCTAAATACAAAGATCCTATTCACAAAGAACTGGAAGAAACTGCCAAGAAAGTAGGTGGACACGGCGGTATGGATTATATCATGGACTATCGTCTGGTATACTGTCTGCGCAATGGTTTGCCACTGGACATGGACGTTTACGACCTCGCAGAATGGTGTTGTATGGCCGAACTGACCAGACTCTCCATCGAAAACGGTTCTGCTCCGGTAGAAGTTCCTGATTTCACCCGTGGCGGATGGAACAAAGTGCAAGGTTACAGACATGCTTTTGCCGAATAAGCCATTATACCTTATTAATATATAAACTTACGGATAGCCAGACTGGGAAAAAGTCAGGTTATCCGTAAGTTCATGTTCGGCACTTTACTGATTATTATAATCACCTATATGAAAGCAGATATTTTAAAACCCTCTAGACAGACTATCCTTCGGGAAGCCAAAGATTATGTGATGATCGCCGTAGGTATGATACTTTATGGCATCGGATGGACCGTTTTCCTACTCCCCAACGACATTACGACGGGCGGAGTGCCGGGTATTGCATCTATTGTATATTGGGCAACGGGATTCCCGGTACAGTATACATATTTCAGCATTAACTTTTTCTTATTGTTGCTTGCGCTTAAGTTATTGGGATTAAAGTTCTGTATTAAAACTATTTTTGGAGTATTCACCCTGACTTTCTTCCTGTCCGTTATCCAGCAACTGGCATCAGGCGTTTCCCTTCTTCGCGACCAACCTTTCATGGCATGCGTCATCGGAGCATCGTTCTGTGGCGGCGGTATCGGAGTTGCGTTCTGCGCCAACGGAAGCACCGGCGGTACGGACGTCATTGCCGCCATCATCAACAAATACCGGGACATAACCTTGGGAAGAGTCATACTGATCTGCGATATGATCATCATTACCTCCAGTTATTTCGTTCTGAAGGACTGGGAGAAGGTGGTATACGGATTTGCAACACTTTACATTTGCAGTTTCGTCCTCGATCAGGTAGTAAACAGCGCACGTCAGTCTGTCCAGTTTTTTATCATATCCAATAAATATGAGGAGATAGGACGACACATCAACGAATACCCTCACCGTGGAGTGACGATCATCAATGCAACCGGCTTCTACACAGGCAGAGAAGTGAAAATGATGTTTGTGCTTGCCAAAAAGCGGGAGTCTACCATCATCTTCCGACTGATTAAAGATATCGACCCCAACGCATTTGTATCGCAAAGTGCCGTTATCGGAGTTTATGGGGAAGGCTTCGACCATATCAAAGTTAAATAAAAAAAGAAACAAGATTGAAAAACATGAAATACAGATCATATCACCTATTACTGGCAGGAATATTCTCTCTGTTAACAACAGGCGCTATGGCCGAAAAGACATCCGACAAACCTTACTGGCAGGATGTGCAAGTTGTATCGGTCAATAAAGAATATCCGCGTACTTCCTTCATGACGTACGATAACCGGACTGATGCACTTACCGGGAAGTTTGAAAAAAGCAACTATTATCAGTTGCTGAACGGTACATGGAAGTTCTTCTTTGCAGACAGCTACAAAGACCTTCCCGCCAATATCACCGACCCTTCCGTGAGCACGGACTCCTGGAATGATATCAAAGTCCCGGGCAACTGGGAAGTACAAGGGTATGGAGTGGCTATCTACACCAACCACGGTTATGAGTTCAAGCCCCGTAATCCACAGCCTCCCAGCCTTCCGGAAGCCAATCCCGTGGGAGTCTACCGTCGGGACATCGATATTCCCGCCGATTGGAAAGAACGGGATATCTACCTCCACCTCGCCGGAGCGAAATCAGGTGTATATGTATACATCAACGGACAAGAAGTAGGATACAGCGAAGATTCCAAGAACCCCGCAGAATTCCTGATCAACAAATACGTGAAACCGGGTAAGAATGTACTTACACTGAAAATCTTCCGTTGGAGCACAGGTTCTTATCTGGAATGTCAGGACTTCTGGCGTATCAGCGGTATCGAACGGGATGTTTATCTGTATTCACAGCCCAAAGCCGCCCTGAAAGATTTCCGCATCACATCGACACTGGATGACAGTTACAAGAACGGAGTATTCGCTTTGAACGTCGACCTGCGCAATCATCGTCCGGCTGCAACCAATCTGACACTGGCATATGAACTGCTCGACGCTCAGGGAAAAGTAGTTGCCACCGAAGAGAAGACAACTTATGTCCCTGTCAACGAGACACGAACCCTTTCTTTTGACAAGAATCTGACCGATGTACACACATGGACATCGGAACACCCGAACCTTTACAAGCTAGTAATGACTGTCAAAGAAGAGGGTAAAGTCAATGAGATTATCCCTTTCAACGTAGGATTCCGTCGCATCGAGATCAAACCTATCGATCAGAAAGCCGCCAACGGAAAACCTTATGTATGCCTGTTTATCAACGGACAACCGCTGAAATTGAAAGGAGTCAATATCCACGAACATAATCCGGAAACCGGACATTACGTCACCGAAGAACTGATGCGTCGGGACTTCGAACTAATGAAACAGCATAATCTGAACAGTGTACGTCTCTGCCATTATCCGCAGGACCGCCGTTTCTATGAACTTTGCGACGAATACGGACTTTACGTGTACGATGAAGCCAATATCGAAAGCCACGGTATGTACTACGATCTACGTAAAGGCGGCTCATTAGGCAACAATCCCGAATGGCTGAAACCACACATGGATCGCACAATCAATATGTTCGAACGCAACAAGAACTACCCCAGCGTCACTTTCTGGTCGTTAGGAAATGAAGCCGGAAACGGATACAACTTCTACCAGACTTATCTTTGGTTGAAAGAAGCCGACAAGAACATCATGCAACGTCCCGTCAACTATGAACGTGCACAATGGGAATGGAACACCGATATGTACGTACCTCAGTATCCGGGTGCCGGCTGGCTGGAAGATATCGGCAAGAACGGCAGCGACCGTCCTATTGTCCCGTCAGAATATGCACACGCAATGGGCAACTCTACCGGAAATCTCTGGGGACAATGGCAGGCTATCTATAAATATCCGAACCTTCAGGGAGGATATATCTGGGACTGGGTAGATCAGGGTCTGCTCCAGAAAGACAAGAACGGAAGAGAATACTGGGCTTATGGAGGTGACTTCGGAGTAAATGCACCCAGCGACGGTAATTTCCTCTGCAACGGTCTTGTTAACCCCGACCGTGGTCCGCATCCGGCAATGGCAGAAGTGAAATACGTGCATCAGAATGTCGGCTTCGATGCGATTGACGCAGCATCGGGCAAGTTCAACATCACGAACCGTTTCTACTTCACCAATCTGAAAAAGTATCAGATACATTACAGCGTACTGGCCAACGGAAAAACCGTCAAAAGCGGAAAGGTATCACTGGACATCGCTCCGCAAGCTTCGAAAGAATTCACCGTACCGGTAAATGGTCTGAAAGCCCGTCCGGGAACGGAATATTTCGTTAACTTCAGTGTGATAGCCGTAGAACCGGAACCGCTGATTCCCGCCGGATACGAAATTGCATATGACCAGTTCCGTCTGCCCGTTGAAGCCGAAAGGAATACGTACAAAGCCAACGGCCCCGCATTACAAACTCAAACCCAAGGAGACGAACTGACTGTTTCTTCTTCAAAAGTAAACTTTGTATTCAACAAGAAGAGCGGTCTGGTTACCTCATACAAAGTGGATGGAACCGAATACTTCAAAGACGGATTCGGCATCCAGCCCAACTTCTGGCGGGCACCTAATGACAATGATTACGGAAACGGTGCTCCCAAACGCCTCCACGTATGGAAACAGTCCAGCAAAGACTTCCACGTGACAGACACGAAGGTAAGCACAGAAGACAAAGCCGTCCTGTTGCAGGCAACTTATCTGCTGGCAGCCGGCAATCTGTATGTTGTCACCTATAAGATATACCCAAGCGGAATCGTTCATGTAAATGCCAAATTTACTTCTACCGATATGCAGGCTGCCGAAACAGAAGTCTCCGAAGCTACCCGCATGGCTACCTTCACTCCCGGAAGTGATGCAGCCCGCAAAGCCGCTTCCAAGCTGGAAGTTCCCCGCATCGGTGTACGTTTCCGCTTACCGGCACAGATGAATAATGTACAGTATTTCGGACGTGGTCCGGAAGAAAACTACATCGACCGCAATCACGGAACCATGGTAGGCATCTATCAGACAACCGCCGATAAGATGTACTTCAACTACGTACGTCCTCAGGAGAACGGACATCACACGGATACTCGCTGGCTCAACCTGTCTCCCGATAAAGGAAACGGCCTTGTCATCGTTGCCGACAGCCTGATCGGTTTCAACGCACTGCGCAATTCCGTCGAGGACTTCGACTCGGAAGAAGCGCTGCCCCACCCTTACCAATGGAATAACTTCAGCCCGGAAGAAGCTGCCAACCACGACGAGAAGGCCGCCCGCAATGTATTGCGCCGGATGCATCACGTCAATGACATCACTCCGAGAGACTTCGTCGAAGTTTGTGTCGACATGAAGCAACAGGGAGTAGGCGGTTATGACAGTTGGGGAGCACGTCCCGAACCTTTCCACCAGATTCCTGCCAACCGCGAATACAACTGGGGGTTCACTCTGGTACCGGTTCGTTCCGGCAGTCAGGCTACTGAAGCCGCCAAATATGATTATCGATAACCTTAGTATAAATTTTAAAGAAAAGACCCATGAAAGATTTATCAAGTATTGTAGCCAAGTTCAACACCCAAGGTACTATCACAGAGATTAAGCCTTTGGGAACAGGACTTATCAACGACACATACAAAGTTAACACACAAGAAGCAGACGCCCCCGACTACGTTCTGCAACGCATCAACCATGCCATCTTCCAGAATGTAGAAATGCTTCAATCCAATATTGCCGCAGTCACCGGACATATTCGCAAGAAACTGACCGAAGCCGGAGAAGCTGACATCGACCGCAAGGTTCTCTCTTTCCTCGCCACTGAAGAAGGAAAAACTTACTGGTTCGACGGAGAAAGCTACTGGCGTGTCATGGTATTTATTCCGCGTGCCAAAACGTACGAGACTGTCAATCCGGAATATTCCAATTATGCAGGAGAGGCTTTCGGAAACTTTCAGGCTATGCTTGCCGACATTCCGGAAACACTGGGAGAAACCATCCCCGACTTCCATAACATGGAATTTCGTCTCAAACAGCTACGTGATGCAGTCGCTGCCAATGCTGCCGGACGAGTAGCCGAAGTACAGTATTATCTGGACGAGATAGAAAAGCGTGCGGACGAAATGTGCAAGGCAGAACGCCTGTTCCGCGAAGGAAAACTTCCGAAACGAGTATGCCATTGCGATACGAAAGTAAACAACATGATGTTCGATGAAGACGGAAAAGTGCTTTGCGTCATTGATCTCGATACGGTAATGCCGAGTTTCATCTTCTCCGACTACGGTGATTTCCTCCGTACAGGTGCCAATACCGGCGACGAAGATGACAAAGACCTGGATCGTGTGAACTTCAACATGGAGATATTCAAGGCATTCACCAAAGGATATCTGAAAGGTGCCAAATCGTTCCTCACTCCCATTGAAATAGAGAACCTGCCTTATGCTGCCGCTTTATTCCCCTATATGCAGTGCGTACGGTTCCTTGCCGATTATATCAACGGAGATACTTACTACAAAATCAAATATCCCGAACATAATCTGGTGCGCACCAAGGCACAGTTCAAACTACTTCAAAGCGTAGAAGAACATACACCGGAGATGGTGGCATTCATCAATGAGTGCTTGGCTAATGGATAATTAGTGGAAATGGGGCGGAGTTGTTTATTTGGTAAACGCTCCATTCTTCCACTGATAAACAATAGGACGGCGGAGAAACGGTTTAAGTTTTTCTGCCGTTTCTTTTGACATATAGTCGGGAGTGGACAGAGTGACAGCCAGTTCTGTGTTTTCCTTGTTCATATCCACTTTCATCAATAAGATGTCTGCCGAACGGGAGGCTTCATCAAATTCATATATGGAAGCGGAGTCAGGAGTTATCAGAAAATCACTCATGACCGGGAGGGTAATGAATGAATGGTCAGTCAGCGGTTTCCAGTCTGTGGTATAGAAGCGGATGCTGCTGTCACAAGCCGGAGCACATGCCGTAGCTACCGTACAAATCACATTCGTGGTATCATTCAAAGCCAATACTTTCATCTGCCAACTGGTTTCCGGAGTCATCTGCATCCGGATATAGTCCTTACTCAAGTCGGTCATTTCCGACTTCTGCCCGAAGCGGTTTTCCACCTGTGCTTTCATTTTACTGCTCAGAAAGTCGATGCAGTCTTCACGGTTCACCTTCGTAAGCAAGGGACAAAGTGAATCCGGCACGTTGATAAAAAGAGTCTTTGCTTCCTGCGCATGTGAAGAGACAAAAGTAAACAAGCCGATGATGAAAAATGCGATGGTATGAGTGATTTTATTTGATTTCATATTGTACTTTTTATTTAGACCCCAAATATAAGAATATCATTCCGATTAACACGAGGATAAGGTCAATCGCTTTGCTTTTTAAATTCTTTTCACGGAAGAAGAGTGCTCCGAAAATGAAAGATACGATCACGCTTCCCCGACGAACCATTGAAACGATGGAGATCATAGAGTCATCGTAGCTCAGTGCATAAAAGTAGACAAAGTCCGCCGCCGAAAGGAATACGGAAATCAGAATGATGGTCCAGTCCCAGCGGAAAGGAGTGGTCGTCTTCCGTTTGGGCCACCAGAGCAGGAAGATAATGGTTCCCATGATAAAGAACTGGTAGACATTATACCACGATTGCACCAGCATCGGATTCAGCTGTTTCATCAGAAACTTGTCATACAATCCGCTGACAGCTCCCATAACTGCTGCCAGTATAATAAAGAGAATCCATTTGTTATGCTTGAAATCGATCCCTTCTTTCTTCCCCGAACGGCTCAACATAAAGAAGGAAGCCACTGCCAGCATCACTCCGATCCATTGGTAGAGATTCAGACGCTCGCCAAACACCAGCATTGCTCCTACAAGCACCATCACCGGACGGGTAGCATTGATAGGCCCCACAATGGTAATAGGCAAGTGTTTCATCCCGAAGTAACCGAATATCCACGATGACAGAACGATAAACGACTTGATGATAATATATTTATGCTGCTCCCATCCTGCAACGGGAACATTAAAGATGGTTCCCCCAAGGAGATCAGGCTCGAATGCCGATACCAAAATGAACGGCAGAAAAATTAGACTGGAGAAAAGCGTATTCAAAAACAATACAGGCAACACCGCATTATCTTTCAATGACTGTTTCTTGAATACATCATAAAATCCCAGCAAGGTAGCCGAGAGAAAAGCTAATAATAACCACATGTTGAAATAAGTAATAGGTAATAAGTAACAAGTAATATTGAGCTGACTGGGAAGTCGGCAGTATCTAACACTCCCCTCCTTCGGGAAGGAGTGTAGATAGTACTGACTTTTTAGTTTCCTCTGAGAAAATATCTTCCGGATATTCTACGTTGACAAGGAAGAGCGCATTTCCCGGAGCGGAAGTTCCCGCTTTGCAACGATCCTGTTGTTCTATCACTTTACGGAAACCTTCCACGGTCAGTTTGCCGCGTCCTACCTCGAGCAATGTTCCTACGATGGCACGCACCATATTACGGAGAAAGCGGTCGGCACGGATAGTAAATACCCAGGTGGTGTCTTCTCCTTCCATCTTCGTCCATTCGGCATGGGAGATGTGGCAGATGTTTGTTTTTACATCTGTATGCAGTTTGCTGAAACTTGTAAAATCGATGTATTCGAACAGGGTACGTGCAGCCTCGTTCATCCGTTCATAATCCAATGAACCATAGACACGGTAGCGGTACTGGCGGTTGAAAGGATATTTGGCGGTAGTCACATAGTACTTATACGTCCGGGCAGTCGCGTCAAAACGGGCGTGCGCATCCGGTTTCACCTGACGGACACGATAGACAGAAATATCAGGAGGCAACAGACGGTTCAGCTTGTCGGCAACGGTCACCGTATCGAGCACGTCTTCATGATCAAAATGTGCCACCATCAGCGAGGCATGTACCCCCGCGTCCGTCCGTCCGGCACCTATCACTTCCACATCACGACGCAGAAAAGTAGACAAAGCCTTCATCAAGCATTCCTGCACACTACTCCCGTTGGGTTGTATCTGCCAACCGTGATAGTTGGTTCCATCATAAGCCAAATAAATAAAATACCTTTGCACGCCGATTCCTCATTTTAGGGTTTTCGACTGCAAAAGTAGTCATTTTTTTCATTCATACGTAGAAGGAGTCGTACCAAATGCATCCACAAAATGTTTGCGGAAAGTCGGAATGTCATTATACCCCACCATTTCAGCAACTTCCTGCACTGCATATTGTTTCGTTTTCAACAGCACTCCCGCACGGCGCATACGTACCCCTCTGATCAGTTCTATAATGGTATAGTCTGTACTTTGCTTCACTTTGCGGTAGAGGGTAGGCTGACTCATATTCATTTCCGCTGCCAGTTTCTTCACGCTAAAGTCCGCCTCGCAAATATTTTCTTCCACAATTTTGATAACGGCTGTGATAAACGGATCTTCCGTCTTCACTTCCTCACCCGCCTGTTCCGGTTCGCTTACGACAATCGTATCCGTTCCCGGCAATTTGAACAACTTCGTGTACATCTGCTTCAACGTCTGACGACCATTAATCAGACTGCTGACTTTCGCCTTCAGAATACCTGGAGTAAACGGCTTCAGTACATAATCATCCGCACCCAGCTGCAGTCCGTGAATAATATCGTCGTCTTCCACCTTTGCCGTCAACATGATAAAAGGAATACTGCACGTTTCCGGATTCTCCTTCACCTCTCGGCAACATTCGAAACCGTCTTTCACCGGCATCATGACATCGCAGATGATCAAGTCCGGCATCTCTTTCATTGCCGTATCGACTCCCTCCTGTCCGTTGGTTGCCATCAACAAGTTATATTCATTGCCGAAGAGCACTTTCAGATACAGACGGATATCCTTATGATCTTCTACAATCAATATCGTCTTTTTAGCTCCGCCCGCTACAGGAGATGCTACTTCTTCGGCAGGCAATGTCTCCGCAAAAAGCGGCAGTTGCTGATCCTGTTGCACGGCAGCATCCTCTACTGCCAAATCCTGTTTCTGTGTTTCTGCCGATTCGGGTTCCGGCTCTGCTACTTCCGTCAGTTCTTCCGGATCGGTAAACTGAATATTCGGATTGTTTTCAAAGACATCTCTGTCTGCAGGAAGATTGACCGTGACCTTCGTCCCCTTTCCTTCGGTACTTTCAAGAGTAATCGTTCCGTAATGGGCTTCGACCATCTGCTGCATGATGGTGAATCCCATTTGCGCAACCGACATATCATGTTCCGATCCTTTATTCTCGCTCATCAACTGCTCAGCGGTTCTTACCTTTTCTTTTCCGTCATCTTCTACTATCAGGCAGACATAGTGCATATTGTCATTTACGACCTCACAAACAGATAAAGAAACCGTTCCCGCATAATGCGTATGAGTGAAAGCGTTCGTCAGCAGATTATGAATGACGAACTCTATTTTCTTTTTGTCCACATAAAATTCCATCTCCTTCTTGATTCTCTTCTCGCAATGGAAATCAATGGCATACACCTTCAACAAGTCCCGGACACCAAAAAGAGAGCTGTCAATCATTTTATCCACCGAATACGGAGCAACTTCCAGTTTTGATTCCATATTGCCTTGTCCGTATACTGCCAGCAACTGGTCGCAGGCATCCACCATACGGAGTGAGTTCCGGTACGCCACCTGCAGAGAAAGCTGAGAAGTTTGAGCGTCATCCTTCTGCAATTCCTTCAGCGGAGCGATGATGAGTGACAACGGCGTACGCAATTCCTGCACAAAGAGCATCAGCAACCGGTTCCTCATCGCTTCTATCTCTTTTTTTTGTTCCTGTTTCAGCTTTTCGAGATTCAGATTCTCCTTCAGTATCATCTCACGGTCACGATGAATCTGTTTGCGATGATCCTTCTTTCTGAAATAAGAATAGAAGAAATAAGATAATCCGCCAAGTAACAGAACATACATGATATACGCCCATATAGTCTGATACCATTTGCCCTTCACCACCAAAGGGATCTCTATTACATCTCCTTCTTTACCATCCGGGAAGACCAGTTTTGCCTGCAAGGTATATTTTCCGGCAGCCAATCCGTTGAACCACAGTCCTTCTGCAAGCGGTATCATCTTCCACTCTTTATCCACAGGAAGCAGACGGTAGGCAATCTTGCGCTGCGCCAGTCCGTAACGCAAATCGGAAAAGAACAAATGAAAGTCGTTGTTATCGGAAGCAAACACCAGCTTCTCCTGCTTTTCTGGAGAAACAGACAGAATCATCTGGCCGTTCCGCTTCTCTCCTGCCAGCACCGTTTCGCCGCCTACTTCCACATCGGTCAGCATCAAGCACTTTTTGCTGCTATCCCCTTTGGTAGCGGAAGGATCAAAGAAAATCAGTCCCCATGAATTCGCCCATAACAACCGCCCGTCATTCAAACGACAGACCGCACTGCAGTTTCCCACCGACAGATAACTATAGAAAGCCTCCTGTCCATTTCTGATGGTCATCACTCCGACATTGTTTCCTGCCCATGTGTTTCCGATATGGTCGTCGACCATGCAACTGACATGTCCGTCCGTCAATCCACTCTGCAGTGTATAGACAGATTCTATCTTATCCTTCTCTCTTCCGTCGATGCGGACAACGACGTTCAGATAGGCTGCATAAATCTGATTATAGTTATTCACATACAGGGTTCGCACTCCGGCTTCTTCCAGCCCGTTCTCCTTTTCATAGTTTCCTTCCACCCGTATCTGGTCACCGTTCGTTTCAAGTCTTTTCAGTCCTTTATCCGTACCTACCCATACATTGCCTTCCTTATCTTCAGTGATGGCAAATACATTCTTGATTTCACCGGGCAGCTGTATACTTTTGCATCCGTGAGTTTTAGGGTCTACCTGTACCAGTCCATTCGAAGTACCTACCCACAAACGATTCCACGAATCCAGACAGAAACAATGGATAACAGCCTGCATCCTCCCGCCTTCGTTGTTTTTCAACTGGAAAGATTCCACATCTTCCGTAAGCGGATTGACAAAGATGATCTCTCCTAAATTGTTGCCCAGCCAGATGTTTCCATCTTTACCTTTATATATATGATAACGTCCGGAAAGACCGGATACTTTTGTCCACGGCTCAAAATGTGTATCCATCGAAAATGACGGAGTATCACTTCTCATGATTCCCCCGTCGGTCACCGTCAGCCAGATATATCCTTTTGCATCTTCGACCATGCCATCCACTCTGGATTTGAAATTCTGCCGCACCCGGCTGTACATACTGTCGCTGATATCAAACTTTACCACTCCGCCGCCAAAGGTGCCTACCCAGAGAATCTGCTGCTTATCATCCCATAGCAGACTGGTCATCTTATTTTCGATTCTCGAATGGAATGCTCTTTCCCCCTGTGTCAGCAGTGTCAATGTAAACGGGCTCTCACACAAATTCTGATTCTCAAAACGCAATTTATATAATCCGTCCCATGTCGTCAGATAAAACGTCTGCTTATCTTTCATCACCATATCCGTAACATACGAGTTGGAGAAATCCGACTGGTCGCCCCCTTCGAGAGAGACTACACGTTCCTTATGCGATTTAAGGTCATAGCATACGATGTCATTCCATAATCTGCATATCCATAAATTCCCCTGTCGCAAAAAGAGTCTGTTCACTACATCATATTCTCTGATCACAGAACTTCTTTTGGTTACGAGATCATAATGTATCACCTTTTCGCGGTCAACGGCAAAATACAGATTTGTTTTTCCATCCGTGCAAAGATTGGTAATTTTTCCTTTTATCAAAGGCTCAGGATTTAATATACAATAGACGAAATCATCTTTTCCTTCTTTCTTGCGTATAGGGCGTAATTCAAACAATCCCTGTGAAGTAGCCAGATAGAGATTTCCGTCATTCCAGCAGAAATCCTGAATCTCTTTAAGTTTCAGCGGCCTGTCGAAACGTACGGGCAAAAACTGTTCAATCTCTTTGTCAAAACAGGTAATTCCCCCTTGATAGAGTAATGCATAAAATAAACCGTCGGAACCTTCCTTCAACATTTTTACAGCCTGATGCAGAGGGGTGGAATGGGAGTCAATACTCATAATGAGAGGATAATCGCGAAATCTGAAGCCATCATAACGGGAGATTCCCTTGTCGGTAGAGAACCACATAAATCCTTCGCTTCCGTAACAAACATGATAAATAGTATTATTTCCGACTCCGTTTTTAATTATTTGCGGTTCCAGGTCCCAGTGGGTATCTATAGAGTATGACGGAAGAAAAACCGTCAATAGCAACAACAGAAAGAAGAACTTCCTCATATCTTAATTGTATTTTGTTCATGTGTATTGGCTGATAAAGATAGATAATTAAATCATTAGCAAATCGGATAACAAATATTTTTTAGCAATAATTCACAATAAAATAAAAGCCCGTCGATTCGTAAAAGAATCGGCGAGCCTCCCATTGTTTGTTTCTTCATTGCCTGAATGACCAAAGCTATATTGTTTGCTGTCTGGTTCCTCTTTTAGTTTGATGGAATCTCCATGCACGACGCATAAAGTCCTTTTATATAAGTTGTATATATTGTAACGTAATACCTTAAATCAATAAATTCCTGTTGTATTAATTAGCTGCTTTGGAAAGAGTGAAGCTATAAGTTCCCTTATTATCCTTGAAGTTGTAGCTACCTTTAAAGCTTACGGGTACTTTTACCAGACAATCACCCTGGTCGCTTACACGGAAATAGAGATAAGAAGTTGAGCTGAATACACTGTTTCTTTCAGCAGTAGTAGATAAGGAAGCTCCATAACCCTGCCAGTTGAATAGGTCAGTCGAGGAAGAGTATGTAGTACCTATATAAAATACTCCGCCGTTATTATCAATATTAAAGTTGATGGAAACACACAATGCGAATTGTTCTACGAAAGCACCGCTTCTGGTACGGGCCTGATATTCTGCAAGCATCTTCACTTCTTTTCTGTCACCACTTTCGTAGTATCCTTCCAAAGTTTCCGATTCACAGTTACGGATGGTATTACCGTTCTGACGAAGTGCTTCAAGCACACTTGCCATTTCTTCTGCAGTCACAGAGGGTACATCGCCTACTTTAGAGTCGACAGTTGCAGATTGTATACCATATAAAGATATCATGGATTCAAAGCTTGAAGAGTTGTCTTCAAAACTATCACTTTCAGCATTAGAACATGCTACAAAAGTTAATGCCAATACACATGCGAAAAAGAATTTAATTGATTTCATATTAGTTCCTCCTAAATTTTATTTGTTTTTTTAATTTATTTGCGAACTGTTGTTTGTTATTTCGTCCGCTTCTTACACTTCATATTGTTTATCTGTTCATGTTCCTTAGGAGGGAATCTTTTAAACTTAAGTTGTCTTATTTATCTTTTCTTGTTTGTTTGTACACTGCAAACATAGGCGTTTTATTCAATAGAAAAAACTTTTTAGGAGGCAAAATGAATGAATTACCACTCTTTAACGAACGAAATACAGCTTATTCAAGCACTTGAATAAGATATGCAAGTTCAAATTACCACTCATACGTAATTCATTCAACACAGACGGTAAAAACACCGCCTATCATCAATGAATGATATACCACCCACAAAAAGAATGATATACCACCCCACTTATTAATTTCCATTGAAAGGAAAGAGAAGAAAGATGAATCCACCAATTAACGTCTATTCAGATAACCGCTACTTTTGTAGCATCAACAAACAAAACCCATCATGCGATGAAAAAGAAAAGAATCTTATTTTTGTTCGTTACCTTGTTTGCTTCTACCTTATTATATAGTCAGGTAGTCGGAGTGAAAACCAATCTCGTAATGGACGCGATGAAAATTATCAATCTCGGAGCCGAAGTCGGTCTGAGTAAGAAGTTAACGCTGGACTTGTATGCCAACTATAATCCGTGGAAATACAAAGATCAGAAGATGATGAAGATGCTCGCCATCCAGCCGGAACTCCGCTACTGGTTCTGCGACAAGTTCAATGGACACTTTGTGGGATTCCATGTACATGGAGGCGTCTATCAGGCTGCCGCCATCAATATGCCCTGGGACATCTGGCCGGAACTGGAAGACCACCGCTTCAAAGGCAACTTCTTTGGTGCAGGTATTTCCTACGGTTATCAATGGATTCTTGCCAAGCACTGGAATCTGGAAGGGAATATCGGTGTAGGTTACGCACGTGTCAAGTATGAGCAGTTCGAATGCAAGACGTGCGGTGAGAAGGTTAGCGAAGGACATAAGAACTATTTAGGTCCCACGAAGGCTGCTATCAGTTTAATCTATTTATTCTAAAACAAAACAAATATGAAAAAGATATTATGCATACTCTTCTGCCTGCTGCCTGTATTGGGCGGGAAAGCGCAGACACTCTATAGAGATCAGGTGCGTATAGAGAAAGAATCTATCACACGCAATGAAGATAACAATGTGCTGAGCATCGATATGGATATCGTGATGCAGGAAAATCTGAAGCTCTCCTCCAATCATGTCGCCACCCTCACTCCGTTCCTCGAATCGAATGGTCGCACTAAGATATTACCATCCATCGTAGTTTACGGTCGCAAACGGGAAGTAGTGAACCAACGCAATAACATCACTCCGGTTTCGGAGAATACTTACAGCGTAATCCGCCGTAAACACAATAAGGAACAGATTATCAACTACCACCAGCAATTCCAGTTCGAAGCCTGGATGCGTGATGCGGAAATGAAACTGAATATTGATGTATGCGGCTGCTGTGACCTGAAAGAGGAGACCAGCGGTGAATTAATCACCCGCTTGAACATTTCACCACTGGTGATACAGCCGTCTATTTCTTATATAACACCACAGGCAGAAGCCGTCAAGCACCGTGCCATAGAAGGAAGTGCCTTCCTTGACTTCCCGGTGAATCAAATTATCATCCGACCGGAGTACCGTCGCAACACAGTAGAACTGGCTAAGATACGTGCAACGATTGACAGTGTACGCAATGATGACAAGACCACCCTCAGCAGCATAAGAATTCACGGTTACGCATCACCGGAAGGAAGTTACGCCAACAATACCCGACTGGCAAAAGGTCGTACACAAGCATTGGTAGATTACGTGACCAGTTATTACAAGTTCGACAATAAACTGATCACTTCAGAGTATACTTCCGAAGACTGGGAAGGATTCCGCAAGTTTATCGCAGCCTCTTCATTGGAGAAGAAGGACGAGATACTGAAACTGATGGATGACTCGACACTGGACATAGACAAGAAAGAACGTCAGATCGCTCAATTAGCAGGTCCGCAAACTTATAAATATATATTGGAAGAATGTTATCCGGCTTTGCGTCATTCTGACTATACCGTCAACTATACCGTACGCGGATTCAATCTGGAAGAAACCAAAGAGATTATCAAAACACGTCCGCAACTGTTGAGCCTGCAGGAAATCTACCGTATTGCGGAAAGTTGCCAGCCGGGAAGCGAAGAGTTCAACCATTCATTCCAGGTAGCAGCCACCATGTTCCCGGATGATCCCATTGCCAATCTGAATGCAGGAGCCATGGAAATACAGAAAGGTGGAGACCTGACAACAGCAAAGAAACATCTTGCCAAAGCTGATCAGAAAGCAGCGGAAACGCTGAATAACCTGGGAGTCATCGCACTGTTGGAAGGTGACTACGATGCGGCAGAGAAATATTTCAATGCAGCAAAAGCCGGTGGCCTTGCCACTCAGGCTGACACCAATATGAAGCAACTAAAAAGCATCAGAAATTACCCCAAAGAATAATAACAAACAATTTTACCCCAAAACACAGACGCACTACCTGAGAAGGCAGTGCGTTTTTTTTATTATAATCATCATATCATCGGCTTAACAATCTCCATTTTTAAGCCTAGTGCATCAATGATACGAAAGAAAAGTCCGACTCCCGGCTCAATCGCTCCTTTCTCAATTCTAGATATATAGGACTTGTTGGTACCTACCTTTTCTGCCAATTCAGCTTGTGTCATTCTTTCTTGTTTCCGTGCATCACTGATCAATTGCCCCACACAATAAGAATATGCCTCTTTACGAAATTCCTCTCTTTCGGGGGTACCTACCTTGCCGTACAATTTGTCTAATACAGCATCCATACTTCCAACGTCAGGGTTTACTTGCATAATATTCATTTTTAAGTGCAATTTTTAATTCTTTTATTTATGGCATTTAACACCCACCAACATAAATATTCATGGAATGTCTTTTTTATTTTCAAGCGTTTCAGCCCTTCCAGCCATCCGCCACAACCGCCTGCCAGCAGGCGAAAGCGGCTGAAAGCCGCCCCCGAAAAAGCAGCCTTTCAGCCTTCAGTCCTTTCAGCCGGAAAATCACCGGAGCGTCGGCTGATCTCTGGATGTCCCGTAGAATCCGGGAACAGGGACATAGATCGGCTGATTACGCAATCCGATATTCTGCAACTTTCCTTCCTGGCAAATCCTCCGGATATGAATCATAGCCGTAGAACGTACCATGCCGCACAAAGACTGAAAATCTCTGCGCTGCATCATCTGATGCGTACTGAAATACTCCTTCAGTAATATATCAATCTCTACTTCCGAAAGTTTGGACGAATGAAAATTCTTCTTCAGTTGCTTTACCTTGATTAATCCGATAGAGTTTTTCAGTTTCTGATCCGAACGAAAGCGGATAGCCTTCAGTTTGATTTTCATATTCCGTCGTGGAGTGTCGGCGGCTATCTCTTCCGTAGCAGTCAGCGTGGGATAAAAATAGCCGATGCCGTCCAAATGCACCTGCCGTCCTTCTCCCAACTCCTCTCCCATCACTTGCGAAAGTGCATCCAGTACAGCAGTCACATCAACTTCATTCAGCGTACAACGGGATTGAATCTTACTCCTCATTTCGTCCGTATCTACCTGACCATTGTAAGCAATGCGGGGATGAAATCTTTTTTTCTTCGGTTGATCCGGTGATACCGGGTTCTCATACCAGTCAAATAATATAGCCATAGCTTCCTCTTTTATTAAATAAGTACTTCTAATCTGTTATTCCTACGGAAACTTCCGATGAAAGAAGCTTCATTTTCATCGGCTAATGTACTATGGCTGCCCGGCTAATGGAGATTAGCCGATTGACTAATGAAGGATAGCTGATCAGCTAATCTGCATTAGCCTCTGATGTTTGCGCCTTCAAAGTTACAACAGAAAGGCAGGAAAACCTAATGATTCCTACGTTATTTCATAAACGGAAGTATTTAAAGGAATCTTTCGAAAACACTTGCAAATCGCTATCCACGCATTGTAACTTTGATGCACGAAACTTAAAAAAAGAACAAATATGATGGAAAAAGTAACCCAAATGATCGCCATGCTGATAAAGGCATGGAAAGAAGAGAGCGTATCACAGATTGACACACCTTCCGTTTCCGCAACGCCCGAACCGAAGCAGCAGTCTCCCAACAACTCCGCCTGCCTGACGGAACGGGTAAACACCTTTCTGCAAACTCACTATGACTTCCGCTACAACCGCCTGACGGAAGAAACAGAATTTCGCCCATTAAGCGGAACAAAGACCGAATTTCGTCCCATCGGAAAACGTGAACTGAACACACTCTGCATGGAAGCTCATGCAGAAGGCATTTCCTGCTGGGATAAAGATGTGAGCCGTTATATTTATTCCACACAGATCGGAGAGTATCATCCCTTCCGGCTTTATATGGACGAACTTCCTCCCTGGGACGGCATCGACCGGTTGACTCCGCTTGCCCGACGTGTATCCGCACTACCTCTATGGGTAAAGGGATTCCACATATGGATGCTGGGACTGGCTGCCCAATGGGAAGGAAAGACGGGCGTCCATGCCAACAGCCTGGCTCCCATCCTGATCAGTGCCGAACAGGGACGGATGAAATCGACTTTCTGCAAATCGCTGATGCCCAAAGTACTGCAACGTTACTATATGGACAATCTCAAACTGACATCAGAAGGACAGGCAGAACGTCTTCTATCAGAAATGGGACTGATCAATCTGGATGAATTCGACAAATATGCAGAGAGTAAAATGCCGCTTCTGAAGAATTTAATGCAAATGTCGAGTCTCCACGTCTGCAAAGCGTATCAGCGTAACTTCCGGGACTTGCCGCGTATCGCTTCTTTCATCGGAACTTCCAACCGCTCCGATCTGATGAGTGACCCGACAGGCAGCCGCCGTTTCTTCTGTGTAGAAGTAGAAAAGCCGATAAATTGTGAGGGAATCGAGCATGAACAGATCTTCGCCCAACTGAAAGCGGAGCTTGCCGACGGGTGTCCATACTGGTTCAACAAAGAAACGGAACGTGAAATACAACAGAACAATGCCCCCTTTTACCGTATTTGCCCTGCCGAAGAGGTATTTCTCAGCTGTTTCCGCACCACAGCCTCAGCAGAAGAGAAATATCTGCAACTTTCTGCCGCCGATATTTATAAAGAACTGAAGAAACGGAACGCTGCCGCTCTACGAGGTTTCAATCCGAACCATTTTGCGCAAGTACTGATAAAAATGGGGGTAGAACGGAAGCATACGGAATATGGAAATGTATATTTGGTGGTAAGACGATGATTGAATTTGGTAACACAGCTGAAAGCACTGAAAGCGGTATTCCTTGTTTTTAGGGTAGTGCTTTCAGCCGGAATGCCGATGAACAAAGAGTTTCATGATAAAACTGAACAATCTGAACCCTAATCGGTGCCATAATTCTCAGTGTGATGCAAAGCAGTAGTAAATCATTCAAATCGGGATGAACGAAACACAATTTCACTAACTTCCCATACATTAGCAGCAAATTCTATTCGCTATATCTAAAATAGTTGAAGAAAATAATAAAATAATAACAGCGGTAAATAGAAAAGATGGGCGGCAAAACATTCATTTAGGCCAAAAATCATTCAACAAACGATCAATTCACCCACCCCAAAAGCCCATTTAAAAGATTGAAAAATTCACCTTAAAAATTGAAAAAAACACCAATTAACGATTTCGCATTTCTCCCATACCTTTGCAATGTCGATAAGGAACAAAAGTTTCTTGCGAAACAAACAAAAGAACAAAACAATAAAATCAGTATATAAACAATTAAAGAAACATTGCCTATTAGAAACAAACAAAATCATTCCTCTCGGAAGTTACTTCTTTTTCCTTATATAATATAAGGGCTTCCTATTAAAAAGAAAATGATGTTTTTAACAAAACAAACGGTCTTCATCCTTTAGATGACTCTCCTCAAAAGAAGAAAAAAAACAATTAGCACAGTATACATTATATATAGTGTGCAAACTAAAAAAAGAAAATTATAGCATCACACATTAAAATCAAAACAAAAATGAAAGTAAAAAATTTATTATTAGCAGGTTTGGCAGTAGCAGCCATGACAGCTTGTAGCAACAATGACATTGACGAAATCGTTGATAACGGAATTCAGACACCAACTGAAGAAGCGAGCATGAGACTTTATTTCAATTTCGCCAACCAAACAACAAGAGCCAATGGTGATACAACTGGTGACAAGCAAGACGGTAACGATTTAGAATGGACAGTTGATGGAGCAAATATTACAGTACTACTCCAATATCCAAATGACGCTAAGAACATAGTAATTAAAAACTTAAGTCCTGTTTCAGGTAAAGAAAATACATATGCAACAGAGGAATTTAAAGTTAATGCAGGATCTGGTGTTAAAGTATACGCATTTATTAACCCTGAAAATTTAGAAATTGGTGCAACTACCAATCCTACAACTTTAACTCTTACCACTGCGCAAACATTACCTTCTGAACCGGATGGTTTAGCTTATCTTGTAAATGGTGTTGCCAAAGATAAAAAATTCATGATGAGTGGTAGCACAAGTCTGAATATACAGGCAGGAGCAGATGGAACGGTAAATATAGCTAAAATTAATGTAGACCGTGTAGCAGCTAAATTAGATGAAGGCACAAAATTTGACACTTCAATTTCTATTGCTAATGATGGTATAAAATATAAGAACAAAGACAATGGAGAGGCAAATGTTAGCATTAAATTATTAGCTTACTCATACTCTAACTTGACCAACAATACTTATGCACTAAATGGGATTAAAGAAGCCAGTTTTAATGCGGAAGATATTTATTTACAACCGTATTTCTCACAAGGTTCATATCCGACTGACGGCAACGACAAGAAGGATTACAGATGGATTGCAAAAGACGAACTAAACAAAATCACATACTGTTTAGACAATTACGGAAACAATAACCCGACCAGAGTTCATTACAAAGGTCAAGTCTGCATTGATGGTAAAGAAATCAGCAGTAACTTTTATATTAGAGCGTTGCTCAATCTCACCAATAATGTAGAGTATTATTTCTTTAATAATTTGGATGAAATGAAGGCATACTATAAAGATGAAACAATCAATAGTATTACTGAGGAGACTACTCGTGAAGAACTAAGCAAATTAGGTATTAAAAAATACAATTCGGGGATCTGTTATTACGAAGCTGACATTAAGACAACCCTAGAGAGTCAAACAACAGTATCAATCATGCGTAATAACTGGTACAAATTAACAGTAAAAAATATCAAGGAGATTGGCTATCCTACTCCTGCAAAAGATCCTGAAGATAAAGATACCAAATTAGTAGTTGAAACTACAATCAATCCTTGGACTATTCAAATAAATGACTTCGATCTCTAATCTCTAAATAATACATCGGGAGAGGCTTTCTCCTCTCCCGATAATATTTTTTCTTCTCTACAGAAACAGAGCATTACATACAAACAAAACATACGCTCCACAAAAGCATAAAAAAGAAATGATGAAACAAATATTAACTACCATACAAGAAAAGGCAAACAAAATATTGTTACTTGCAATATTGGCTGGTGCAATCACATCTTGTGATTCAGTATTGAATTACAATGAAGATTGTGACATCGAATATTGTGTCAAGTTCAAGTATGACTACAATATGGAAGAAAAAGACGTATTTGCCGAACAGGTAAGAACCGTCACTCTTTATGCTTTTGATGATAACAACAACCTTGTTTACCAAAAGACCGATGAAGGTGAACCATTGAGTGAAGGAGACTACGCAATGAACGTGGTTGGAATAGACCCTTCTCAATACCGCTTAGTAGTATGGGCTGGGTTAAATGACGAATCATTTGCAGTTCCTTTGTTATATCCGAATCAAGCAAAGATTGATGAACTGACTGTAAAAACATTACGCAAACAAGCTACCCGAAGCACCTCCGAAGATGAAAAGGATCAATATATAGTAGACAACAGTCTATATTCGCTTTGGCACGGTGAAGTAAAAAAAGGACCGACCACCCGCAGTGGAAGGCAGCAAATCACCAATGTGTCATTAGTGAAAAACACCAATACTATCCATGTTATTGTCGCACAAGTCAATCAATCCAATGGACCAATAACAAAAGCATTGACAGAAGAAACTTTCCAATGTGCAATATACGATGATAACGGATATATGAACTATGACAACTCATTGCTCGAAGACAATTTATTAACATATAAACCATACAATACCAAAGCCGAAGTTGTAACAACAAGAGCTTTTAGTGCAGAAAACGAACCTGCCAAAGAATATAACGGCATCACCTGTGATGTAAGTGTAGCAAGACTTGTGAAGGGACAAACTCCTGAATTAACGATCAAGAATTCTCAAACACAAGAAGTCTTATTCCACAGTGACGACCTGATAAAATACTTCGAAGAAGTAGATGCGGAAAAATATAAAGATCGAAATTATTCTCTCCAAGAATACTTGGACCGTGAAGATGAATATACCATAAAAATTTTTGTAGACGAAAAGCTTGCACTCATCAAAACTGTAATTGATGTAAATGACTGGATCATCCAAATTAATGATATTGAACTTTAATACAAAAAAGAATGAAATACTCTAAATTGACATATTATTTGCTGGCTATCCTCTGTATGATGGCAACGTCGTGTGTCACGGACGGAGTCATGGATGAGTGTCCAGATAGTAGCAAGAACCAACAAATAGTAAAAGATGCACGAGTAAGTCTCGTACTGAATTTTGCTATTAATAGTTCCGTAACAAGAGCTGGAGAAACGGACGGAGACCATACTGACGGAGAAATAAAAGAACGAAAAATAAAAGATGTACATATATATGCGTTCCAAAATAACCAATTCAAAGAAGAAGTAAAGTATGTATCAATATTTGGAACAGACGGAGAAAGTGCACGAACAATACAAGGGAGATTAAGTGAAAGTTACCTAGCTAATAAAGCGGTTAAATTCATAGTCGTCGTAAATGGTGAGAGTAAAGGCGTTACTGCTCCAACTTTAATTAAAGATCAATCAACTCCAGATAATCTATATAACCAATTAGTATTTGACTACCGCGCTACTAATAACTGGAGTTCTTATATTCCTATGTCGGGAGAATGCGAGATAAGTCCGCTTCAAGAAGGAGATTACAATACTGCTAAATTGAGTTTAACACGAGCCATTGCAAAAATCAATGTAACAGTGAATGAAGGTCATGGACTTGATAATTTCAGAATCACTGAAATTAAATTATGCAACTATAATACAAAAGGCTATTGTACATCTTCTAAAGTAAATGAACCTAATATACCCAATGTCACCACTCAATCAAACTCGCCAATATCTTCTGGAATATTAAGTGGTACAGAAGGAAATGCATACGAGAATCATTTCTATATTCCCGAACATAAGAATATTGGAGTAAACAAGGAACAAAAAGTTTACCTTGAAATAAATGCAACAGTAAAAGGTGTTGCAAAAAAATATATATTAGCATTTACCCAAAATGATACTCCACACAATGTGCTACGTAATTATCTGTATGTATTCAACATTAGAAGTGTGAAAATGGAAGTTAATGTAGAGCCAACTTTAGAATATGAAGTAAAATTATGGGAAGAAAAAACTGTTAATATCCCATCATTCAATTAATGCAAGGAGGAAAATCAGATGAAAAAGCAAAACAACATATTAGCAGTAATAAAGAATATAATATATTTGGTATTCGCTTGTGCATTTCTCAATGCTTGCACAGAGGATGAAATATATAAGCCATCAGAAATTGTTGAGGGAGTTCCCGTAGAGGTCGGATTTAAATTCACTATACCTTCCATGCAGAAAGTCAGTACTCGCGGATTAAGCGATGAAGGAGAATTCCAAGTAAACGACCTGTATGTCCTCATCTTCAATGCCAACAACGACCAGGCTAGAAAAACTGGAGGAGGGTACTATAACAGTGATCAGATTGAGAATGTTATTACAGGTAACCAAGCAAACGGAAAAGTTTCTTCCGGCACACTAACATTAAAAACAACTAGTGGAGAAAGCCTTATCTACGCAGTAGCCAATGTAAAAGGTAACGATCTAGGTGGTGATTTCACTGCAGCATTAGAGAACGTTAATTCATTAGCCGATTTTAAAAAGTTGTCTGTAGCATTGACAATCAAAGCGAATGTGGAGCGTTCGTCGCCCGCACTTGTGATGAGTGGTGCTTATATAGATGGAAGCACACAACCACAAATTGGATATTGTAACATTCCGGCACAGTCAACCACTCTTAGCGGAAAGATTAGCCTCACCCGTCTGGACTCACATATTATCTTCAAGATTACTCCAAACATGCAAGCTAATGGAGGAAAGATCAAAACATTTACTCCAAAAAGTTGGAGAGTATACAATGTGCCCAATAAATCTTATATAGTAGCTCAAGACGCCGATGTAGTTGGTAAGACAGCAGAAGATTACGATGATACAGAATCTTCTATCAGATTTGGAGAACAAGCTGATAACGTTTATGACTTTGACTTTTATATGTTGGAAAACCGTAAGAATGCCAAAACCTATGAAGGCAAATCAATCGATAATTACAAACAACGTGAAGAAGAAGTCAAAACTAATGAACATAAAAACACAGGAGAATATAAATATGTGGAACCTTATGCTACCTTTGTAGAGATTAAGGCGCACATGGAAATTGAAAATGCTGAAAATGATAATGGCATACGAGTAGCCGACGTCACTTACGTCATTCATTTGGGATATGTTGATAATGTTGCAGCTGACTTCAAAAATGAAAGAAATAAAAAATACACATATAATGTAACTATCAATAATGTAGATGATATAGTTACGGAAGTAACAGAGGAAGGAAATCCAGAAAAGACTCCAGGAGCAGAAGGTGATGTCGTAGACTCACAAACTACTGTATATAACCTAGATGCTCATTATGGATATTTAATTTTAAAATTCAAATATTCAGAAGTGAAAGATGGATTACAATTCTATGTAAAGACTCCTTTTGGAGAAACAAATCATGACAGCGAATCAACATCAAGTCATGACTATCAATGGCTACAATTTGCACGTTGCAGTAATGAATCTACATTGGCTAATTATCCAAAAGATGGTAAAGGATTGATTAATTTATTTGGATTAAAAGCAGATATTGAAAAGCAACATAATAATAATTGGAATAAAGATGACACTTATTATTATACAGTATTTGTAAATGAATACTTTTACGAAACTAATCCACTAGATACATCCTCTGCTAATAGTTGGGGGAATGAAAACTGGGAGAAATTCGTTAATAAAGACGACCGCTATGCATTATTAATCTTTAGCCCGCAAAAAAGTCCGGATGGAGAAAGTAGCTATGCAAGTGCGAAATATATGATCACACAAAAATCTATTCAGACCTATTACAGCACAGAAAAGTTCAACAGTGACAAGACTGCGCTAGGTATGGAACATATAGATGAGACCGGTGTACCTAATGGATGGATGAATGGAAGCTACGGCAGTTCTCAAGAGAATGGATATCTTAATACCTACCCTGTAGTTTATAACACCAATATAAGTAGTTACGGAAAAGAAACTACACCAAATGGCAAGAATACATTTACAATAAACGATGAGGCAAATGCTATCCAAGCATGTATGGCACGCAACAGAGATGAAAACAATGATGGAAAAATAAGTGGATCAGAAGTAAAATGGTTCTTGCCTGGTATCAACCAGTTAGTTGGAATGTTCTTAGGTGCAGAAAGCTTGCCAACTCCACTATTTGGTGATGGTGATAGCAAACCAGGAACATATTGGAATAATCAATTGAGAAAAAACGTAACTTACGGAACTTATCACTATATCAGTAGTGATAAGAAAAGGCTATGGTCAGAAGAAGGAGCTTCATTTGGTCCTGGAGAGGTAGATTATGCAGCTAAACCAGAAAAGCTTAGATGTGTGCGTACTTTAGGAATTAGTTCCCAGTCTAGTAACACAAGTAAGAAGGAAGGAAAGGTATATAATACGAATAATAGTTATACATACCAAATGGATTATCTAGATAATCAAAGTATACGTACCTCATTTATAGAAAACAATGAACTAGATCTACACCATAATTTCAGCCCATATAATAGGCCGTATTCTAAATTTCAAGTGGCAACACAAAGTATGGCCAACGAAAAGGGAGAATATTGGCAAACGAATTGGAAAAACTTAGTAAGTAAAGATAATTTAAATCGAAGTGTGTGTATCAATTATTATGAAAACAAATCACAGAGTGATAAAGGTTCATGGAGAGCTCCGAATCAAAGAGAACTTATGATTATTTATCTACAAGATCCAAGTTTAGTAAAAAATCCCAATAATAGATATGGCGCTTATACTAGAACTTCATGGAAATTCAATAATAATGAGCATTTCTCTATAGACATAAATCAAATGAGAAAGTCTAGCGGATCAGAGGGATCATTTGTTCGCTGTGTCAAAGATATTAAATAAGATAATAAACTAAGATTGAAATATTATGCAACCTAAAGACATCCTACAACTAGAATCATCAGATACGCGCCAAGCCTATCTGTTTGAAGAGAACGGACGCTGGTATGCTTACGAACATTCAGCCAACCGGATCGAGAAATTTGTGAAAGGCTTTGTAGACTTCAAACACAAAGTGCAAGATGTCTGCGGTAGGATAAAAGTAGAAATCGACCTCAGTATATTGGAAAAGTGCTCCATCACGCTGTGCGAAGATTCACTGCTTGTACTTGATTGCCCTGCAGCCTAAAAACTGTAGAAGAGTATAAGCTTCATAACTCATAGTAAGAAATTACACAATATATTGTTTGTTTTGTTTGTGTTCCTCAATCCACTCAGAGGCAGCTTGTGAAAGTAGCGCTGAGTGGGTGGGGATTTTTTGTGCAAAAAGAAAATGAAAGGAGAACAAATGATGATGACAAATGAAAAAATGAAGATTAATGGATGTACTCCTATAGAAGATTTGATCACCGAAGATTTTGGTGCTATAGGAACCCCTGAAAGAGATGAATTCGAGCGAGGATGCGAAGCCTTTATCATAGGTGAACAGATTGAAAGCGGGCATGACGCAAGAACAACTGGCTGCTAAAATCGGTACAAAGAAAAGCTATATTTCTCGCATTGAGAATGGACATGCCGACATACAACTGTCTACTCTTTTTAAAATTTATCATGTTCTTTATGAATGATTTCTGATTTACAAAATGAGCATAACCTGACACTGATAACTCCCCGCAAATAGAAATTATTTATTTTTTGACTAATAATCTTTGTTTATCTCTTATAAACCTGTATATTTGGAGTATTATAACTGATACATTTATATTAATACAGAATTACTATGAGTCATACCATCTTCCTAATCATCGCCCTCGTCACTACAGGAATTTTTCTTATTCAATTTGTATTATCCATTTTCTTCGGAGACATAGATGCAGATGTGGACGTGGATGCTGATATCAGCAGCGTAGTATCTTTCAAAGGTCTCACCCACTTCGGGATCGGATTCGGATGGTATATGTACCTCGTAGGAAATGCCGATATAGCAAGTTATGCAATCGGAATTCTGGTAGGTCTGTTCTTTGTCTTTGCCGTATGGTTTCTTTATAAGAAAGCCTATCAACTGCAGCAAGTGAACCGGTCTGAAGAGACCGATCAGCTAGTAGGACGGGAATGCACCATCTACTTCAAGCAAAGTGATAACAAATATACCGTACAGACAAACCGGGACGGCGCCATGCGCGAAGTGGACGTGATCTCCGAAACCGGAAAAGCATATCAGACCGGAGACAGAACAATCATCAGCAGCTACAAAGACGGAACTTTATACATTAAATAACTATTCAAATACACAATTTTATGACACAAGAAATGCTAATCATGGCTGCTATACTAGTGGCGGTCATTCTGCTTACTTTTATCGGTATCCTGTCGCGTTACCGTAAATGTAAGAGTGACGAAGTCCTCGTAGTATATGGTAAAACAGGGGGAGAAAAGAAATCAGCCAAGTTATATCACGGTGGAGCCGCTTTCGTATGGCCGATCATTCAGGGCTACGAATTCCTTTCTATGAAACCACTGCAGATAGACTGTAAACTGACAGGCGCCCTATCTGCCCAAAATATCCGTGTGGACGTACCCACTACCATCACCGTAGCTATCAGCACAGACCCGGAAGTGATGCAAAACGCTGCTGAACGTATGCTGGGTCTGACAATGGATGACAAACAGAACCTGATTACGGATGTAGTATACGGTCAGATGCGTCTGGTGATTGCGGACATGACTATCGAAGAGCTGAACTCCGACCGCGATAAATTCTTGTCGAAAGTAAAAGACAACATCGACACGGAACTTCGCAAGTTCGGTTTATATCTGATGAACATCAACATCAGTGATATCCGCGACGCTGCCAACTACATCGTCAACCTGGGTAAGGAAGCTGAAAGCAAGGCTCTGAACGAAGCACAAGCCAACATCGAAGAACAGGAAAAGCTGGGTGCTATCAAAATTGCCAATCAGATAAAGGAACGTGAAACAAAGGTTGCGGAAACCCGCAAAGACCAGGATATCGCCATCGCCGAAACCAAGAAGCAACAGGAAATCTCTGTAGCGAATGCGGATAAGGAGAGAATCTCTCAGGTAGCCTTTGCCAACGCAGAAAAAGAATCGCAAGTGGCCAAAGCGGAAGCGGAAAAGAATATCCGCATCGAGCAGGCAAACACCGAAAAGGAAAGCCGTGTTGCCGAACTGAACTCCGACATGGAAATCAAACAGGCAGAAGCTGCTAAAAAAGCGGCTATCGGACGAAATGACGCACAAAAGGAAGTGGCCTTATCAAATGCCGAATTAGCCGTCACACAGGCAAATGCCGACAAGCAAGCCGGTGAAGCCGCTGCAAAATCGGAAGCTGCCGTACAAACTGCCCGGGAAATCGCCCAAAAAGAAGTGGAAGAAGCAAAAGCAAAGAAAGTAGAATCTTCACTGAAAGCTGAAAAAATCGTTCCGGCAGAGATCGCAAGACAGGAGGCTATCCTTCAGGCAAATGCCATCGCCGAAAAGATTACCCGCGAAGCGGAAGCACGTGCGAAAGCGACGTTGGCACAAGCGGAAGCGGAAGCAAAAGCCATCCAACTGAAACTGGAAGCGGAAGCAGAAGGTAAGAAGAGGTCATTGCTCGCAGAAGCAGAAGGTTTCGAGGCTATGGTCAGAGCAGCAGAATCGAACCCTGCCATCGCCATCCAATACAAGATGGTAGACCAATGGAAGGAAATTGCCGGAGAACAAGTGAAGGCTTTCGAACACATGAACCTGGGCAATATCACCGTATTCGACGGAGGAAACGGAGGTACAAGCAATTTCCTCAGTTCACTGGTGAAAACAGTAGCCCCAAGTCTCGGTGTACTGGATAAACTGCCTATCGGCGAAACGGTAAAGGGTATCATCAACCCGGAAAGCAAAACAGAAGAGAAACCTGCCGGAAAGCCGGAGGAGAAAAAAGAAGAGAAGAAGAAATAACCAATAAATTATTTCATAGAGATTGCCTGCCTTCATTCGAAGGTAGGCAATTTTTTATATCTTTGCGAGCAAAATATCAAAAATGAACAACCATAAACTTCGCCTTCTGCCTTTATTTATATTGATTACGGGACTTGTCACTCTTACTGCCGGCTGCAAAAAGAAAGATATGTCTCTCAAACTGAACGAGCCCCGCAACATCCGTGGTGTAGTCAGTTACAAACGTTCTTTCCCGGATTTGAATGATAAACATCTCGCCGTGGCCCAAGCCGTCGGCATCTGCCCGCCGGAGGACAGGGACGCCGCCGAAAAGATGAAAGAACAGCTTATCCATATCACCGACAACCAATTTTACACAGTAGACTCTCTGACGCATTCCATCCCCTATCTGGTCCCCCGCGCCAGCGAATTGCTCGACACCATCGGCTCCAATTTTCTTGATTCACTGACAGCAAAAGGGTTGAACCCAAATCAGATTATCGTCACTTCCGTACTACGTTCGCAGAGTGACGTGAAGCGTCTCCGCCGTCGGAATGGAAACGCTTCCGCAAACTCCGCCCATTGCTATGGCGCAACCTTTGACGTCAGCTGGAAACGATTCAAAAAGGTGGAAGACGAAGACGGACGACCTCTGCAGGATGTCAATGCCGATACCTTGAAGCTCGTTCTGTCTGAAGTGTTGAGAGACTTGCGCCAAGCCGATAAATGCTACATAAAATATGAATTAAAACAGGGATGTTTCCACATCACTGCACGATGAGTATAAATTGCAATAAAATTCACCCGTAAACAGCCGAAGAATCCAAAACGTTTCACTAAATTTGCAGAAATTTTTCTTTAATACGATTCAATGATAGAGAAACTGATTGTTCTTGAGGATATTGACCCGGTTATTTTTTACGGTGTAAACAACGCCAATATACAGTTAATTAAAGCTTTATATCCGAAGCTACGCATCGTTGCCCGCGGCAATGTCATCAAAGTGCTGGGCGATGAGGAGGAAATGTGTGCCTTCGAAGAAAACATCACCAAACTCGAAAAATACTGTGCCGAATATAATTCGCTGAAAGAGGAAGTCATCATCGACATTATAAAAGGGAATGCTCCGCAAGCGGAACAGACCGGAAATGTAATTGTTTTCAGTGTTACCGGCAAGCCCATCATCCCACGAAGCGAGAACCAGCTGAAACTGGTGGAAGGCTTTGCCAAAAACGATATGGTATTCGCTATCGGTCCCGCCGGTTCGGGAAAGACATATACTGCCATAGCCCTCGCCGTCCGTGCGCTGAAAAACAAAGAGATCAAAAAGATTATCCTCAGCCGCCCCGCTGTAGAAGCCGGAGAAAAACTCGGTTTCCTGCCCGGCGATATGAAAGATAAGATCGATCCGTATCTGCAACCATTATATGATGCTCTGCAGGACATGATCCCCGCTGCCAAGTTAAAGGAATACATGGAATTGAACATTATTCAGATTGCTCCGTTAGCATTTATGCGTGGACGTACACTGAATGACGCAGTCGTAATCTTGGACGAAGCGCAGAATACCACTGCACAACAAATCAAAATGTTCCTCACCCGTATGGGTATGAATACCAAAATGATCGTTACGGGAGATATGACTCAAATTGACCTCCCCGCCTCACAAACTTCGGGACTGGTGCAAGCACTCCGCATCCTGAAAGGGGTAAAGGGAATCAGCTTTGTAGAATTGAACAAAAAAGATATTGTACGCCATAAACTGGTGGAACGCATCGTAGATGCTTACGAAAAATTCGACAAGGAGGCGAAAGCCGAAAGGGAGAAACGAAAGAATGAACAACTGGTTATCAACGGCGAACGACCGGTGAAACAGGTCAACAACTAGTCGTTTCTGTGATTTGTAACTTGTAATTTGTAATTATAATAAAACAATGAAAGCATTAACAAAAACAGATTTCAACTTTCCGGGACAAAAAAGCGTGTACCACGGAAAAGTGCGCGATGTGTACAACATCAACGGCGAAAAACTCGTCATGGTAGCAACCGACCGTATCTCGGCTTTCGATGTGGTTTTACCTGAAGGTATCCCTTACAAAGGCCAAATGCTGAATCAGATTGCAGCCAAATTCCTCGATGCCACTACTGACATCTGTCCGAACTGGAAAATGGCTACGCCGGACCCGATGGTTACTGTCGGAGTTTTGTGCGAAGGCTTTCCGGTAGAAATGATTGTACGCGGCTATCTGTGCGGTAGCGCATGGCGTACTTACAAAAGCGGCGTACGCGAAATCTGCGGTGTGAAACTGCCGGATGGTATGCGCGAAAACGAGAAATTCCCGGAACCGATCGTCACCCCGACAACGAAAGCAGAAATGGGACTGCACGACGAAGATATCTCTAAGGAAGAAATCCTGAAACAAGGACTCGCTACTCCCGAAGAATATGAAGTCCTTGAGAAATATACACTGGCTCTTTTCAAACGTGGAACTGAAATCGCTGCTGAACGCGGTCTGATCCTCGTTGATACAAAATACGAATTCGGCAAGCACAACGGTACTATCTATCTGATGGACGAAATTCATACACCGGATTCAAGCCGTTACTTCTACTCTGACGGCTATCAGGAACGCTTCGAAAAAGGCGAACCTCAAAAGCAGCTTTCTAAGGAATTCGTTCGTGAATGGCTGATGGAAAATGGTTTCCAAGGCAAGGATGGTCAGAAAGTTCCTGAAATGACTCCGGCTATCGTACAGAGCATCAGCGATCGTTACATCGAATTGTTCGAGAATATCACCGGTGAGAAATTTGTGAAAGAAGATACCAGCAACATCGCTGAACGTATCGAAAAGAACGTTATGAATTTCTTGAGCAAATAAGCATGGATTACCCACAACAACATATCAAGCCTTACAACGAAGACGGTAAGAAAACCGAGCAGGTGGAACGTATGTTCGATAACATTGCGCATGCTTACGACAAACTGAATCATACCTTATCTTTAGGTATAGACCGCAGCTGGCGCCGTAAAGCCATTGCCTGGCTCCGTCCCTTCCGCCCACAGCACATCATGGATGTTGCCACCGGAACGGGAGACTTCGCCATCCTCGCTTGCCGCGAACTGAATCCTGACGAACTGATCGGAACGGATATTTCGGAAGGCATGATGAACGTGGGTCGTGAAAAAGTAAAGAAGGAAGGACTCTCGGACAAAATTTCTTTTGCCCGGGAGGACTGCACTTCTCTCTCCTTTGCCGACAATAGATTTGACGCTATCACCGTAGCATTCGGTATCCGCAATTTTGAAGACCTGGACAAAGGCCTCTCCGAAATGTGTCGTGTACTGAAACCGGGCGGACATCTGGTTATCTTGGAACTGACTACTCCGGATCGCTTCCCCATGAAGCAACTGTTCGCCATCTACTCGAAAGTAGTTATCCCATTGCTTGGCAAACTCCTCTCCAAAGACAACAGTGCCTACCATTATCTGCCGGACACTATCAAAGTATTTCCCCAAGGGGAAGTCATGAAAGGAGTCATATCGAAAGCCGGATTCGGCGAAGTTCATTTCCGACGGTTGACATTTGGTATCTGCACACTTTATACAGCGACAAAATAATGAAGAATGATGAATAATTAATTTAATCCTTTCGTGTCATGGAAAAATACGGTTTAATCGGCTACCCCTTGCGACATTCGTTTTCAATCGGCTACTTTAACGAAAAGTTTAGGTCCGAAGGCATCAATGCGGAATATGTGAATTTCGAGATTCCCAATATCAATGATTTTATGGAAGTTATTGAAGAGAATCCCAACTTGTGCGGGCTCAATGTCACCATCCCCTACAAAGAGCAAGTGATTCCTTTTCTGAACGAACTCGATCGGGATACAGCTAAAATTGGCGCTGTAAACGTCATTAAGATTATCCGCCAACCGAAAGGAAAAGTAAAACTGGTCGGCTACAATTCCGACATCATCGGTTTTATACAATCTATTCAGCCGCTGCTACAACCTCAGCACAAAAAAGCACTGATCCTCGGCACCGGAGGTGCTTCCAAAGCTGTTTATCACGGACTCAAGAATCTGGGTATCGAAAGCGTGTTTGTATCGCGGACACACAAGACCGACGATATGCTGACTTACGAAGAACTGACTCCGGAAATCATGGAGGAATACACCGTAATCGTCAACTGTACTCCGGTAGGAATGTACCCCAAAGTAGATTTCTGCCCCAACATTCCTTACGAACTGCTCACTCCAAACCATTTGCTTTACGATTTGTTATATAATCCGAACGTCACTCTTTTCATGAAAAAGGGAGAAGCACAAGGTGCTGTTACGAAAAACGGTTTGGAAATGCTACTTTTACAGGCATTTGCCGCTTGGGAAATATGGCACCGATAAGATAAAGGTGCTGACAGCCGTTTTCTGATAGAGTTAAGAATATGGGCGTGATATTTTAATTGAGGGGATTTATTATGAAGAAAAGAGCAGTCTACAGCATTATTATTATCATGCTGGTACTTACCAGTTGCACAATCGGCGGGAGTTTCTACATGTTGAACTTCTCCTTGACGCCGAATGCCAAAATATTGTCTAAAGACGCCGATTCATATCCCTATATGTACAGAAACTATCCTTTCCTGCGTCCGTGGGTGGATAGCCTGAAACAAGTGAATGCTCTGAAGGATACATTCATTATCAATCCGCAAGGCATACAGTTACACGCTTTTTACATCGCCGCACCTGCTCCAACCAGTAAAACGGCGGTAATCGTTCACGGATACACCGACAATGCTATCCGTATGTTCATGATCGGCTATCTGTATAATCGTGATCTGGGATATAATATCCTGCTTCCCGACTTGCAACATCAGGGAGAGAGCGAAGGACGAGCCATCCAAATGGGATGGAAAGACAGGATCGATGTTTTGCAATGGATGAACATTGCAAATGAAATCTTTGGAGACAGTACTCAAATGGTAGTACATGGTATCTCAATGGGAGGTGCCACCACAATGATGGTATCCGGCGAAAAGCAGCAACCTTATGTGAAATGTTTTGTAGAGGATTGCGGCTACACCAGTGTATGGGATGAATTTTCGCACGAACTCAAATCTTCCTTCCACCTGCCTGCTTTCCCGTTAATGTACACTACAAGCTGGTTATGCGAGAAAAAATACGGATGGAACTTCAAAGAAGCTTCCTCGCTAAAGCAGGTAGAGAAATGTGAGCTGCCCATGCTGTTTATTCATGGAGACAAAGATACATATGTCCCCACATGGATGGTTTATCCGCTCTATGAAGCAAAGCCGGAACCCAAAGAACTCTGGATCGTACCGGGAGCAGCCCATGCCCTCTCGTACAAAGAGAATAAACAGGAATACACCGACAAAGTACGGGATTTCGTCGGGCGGTATATTCATTAAACCTATTATAACAAGGAGTTTTGGAATCATAACAGAAAAAGTTTCTATATTTGCAAATGTAAAATGATTGTTATGAAATCAATATTGACGCTTATACTTGCTACTTTTCTACTGATTCCACTGCAAGCCCAAGAAAAGGTATATACGGTAGACAACTTGCCAAAAGTACATCTGCAAAATAAAATGCAGTATGTATGCAATCCGGCAGGGATACTTTCGCAAGCTGCTTGTGACACAATAGACACTATGCTCCACGCTCTGGAACAACAGACGGGGATTGAAACGGTAGTTGCCATAGTTCCTTCGATTGGTGATATGGAGTGTTTTGATTTTTGCCATCAGCTGCTCAATCAATGGGGAGTAGGCAAGAAAGGAAAAGATAACGGACTCGTTATCCTGTTAGTCACCGACCAACGCTGCATCCAGTTTTACACCGGATACGGTTTGGAAGGGGTACTTCCCGATGCAATATGCAAACGTATCCAGACTAAGTACATGATTCCATATCTGAAAGACGGCAACTGGAATGAAGGAATGGTAGCCGGAATCCGGGCGACTTGCCAGCGACTTGACGGATCAATGGAAAATGAATCGCTTTCTGAATCGAATAATGAATCGATGGATTTCATTTTCGCTGTTATCCTGTTCGCTGTAATCGGTGTAGGGATAGCGTTCTTTGCCGCAAGAAATCAGAGCCGTTGCCCCAAATGCGGGAAACATGCCCTGCAAAGAACCGGAAGCAGACTTGTATCACGTGTCAATGGGGTAAAGACGGAAGATGTCACCTATACTTGCAAGAACTGCGGAAATACAATCATACGTCGTCAGCAAAGCTACGATAGCGACTATCACAACAGAGGGGGTGGCGGAGGCGGTCCGTTCATCGGCGGATTCGGAGGCGGCGGATTCGGAGGCAGTGGCGGAGGCTTTAGCGGAGGCAGCTTCGGTGGAGGAATGGGAGGCGGCGGTGGAGCCGGTTCACGATTCTGATCCCTACAGATAATATTAAATAATCAAATACTCATCAAAAAGTAAGAAACATGAAAAAGTCAATTATCATCATTTTAGCCGTTGTGGCTATCCTTGTCATATGGGCAGTCAGTGTATATAACGGTCTTGTCACCATGGATGAGAATGTTAGCGGACAATGGGCCAATGTAGAAACCCAATACCAACGTCGCGCAGACCTGATACCCAATCTTGTAAACACCGTAAAGGGATATGCTTCTCATGAAAAAGAGACATTGGAAGGAGTGGTAGAAGCACGTAGCAAAGCCACACAGATCAAAGTGGATGCCGAAGGTCTGACTCCGGAAAAGCTGGCAGAATATCAAAAAGCACAGGGTGCTGTAACGTCTGCACTTGGCAAATTATTGGCTATCACAGAGAATTATCCTGACTTGAAAGCCAATCAGAATTTCCTTGAATTACAGGCACAGCTGGAAGGTACCGAAAACCGTATCAATGTAGCCCGTAAAAACTTCAATGATGCGGCACAATCGTACAACACCAATATCCGCCGTTTCCCGAAGAATATATTTGCAGGGATGTTCGGATTCGATAAGAAAGCATACTTTGAAGCGGAAGAAGGAAGCGAAAAAGCTCCGAAAGTAGAGTTCTAAAGGATGATTTCTTAAAGAACTTCCAAGCTAAAATCGGAATCGCCGTTACCTGATTTATTCAGATAACGGCGATTCCAGCTCTTAACCACCACGAAAGGACTTCCATAAAAGAGCGTTAAAAAGGAACTTTTGCTCCTGTCTCTTTAACGGTTTAACTAGTCTCTTTCCACTATCAATCAGCATAATGATTAAAATAATACGAACCATTAATTAACACTTTTATGTTTTATTCTTCTTCCGGACGAAGCTTGATAAACAAATAGTTGGCTGTACGAAAAAAAAGCAGTACTTTTGCAGCCGTATACAAAAAATAATTCTTTAACTCATGAGTAATCAACGATACATGATGCGGGGCGTAAGCGCATCAAAAGAAGATGTGCACAACGCCATCAAGAACATCGACAAAGGAATTTTCCCAAAAGCATTCTGCAAAATTATTCCCGATATACTGGGTGGGGACCCGGAATATTGCAACATCATGCACGCCGACGGCGCCGGAACCAAATCTTCCCTTGCTTATATGTACTGGAAAGAAACAGGCGATTTGTCTGTGTGGAAAGGTATTGCACAGGACGCATTGATTATGAATATCGACGACCTTCTTTGTGTAGGCGCTGTAGACAATATCCTCGTTTCTTCAACTATCGGACGCAATAAACTGTTGATTCCCGGTGAAGTAATCTCCGCTATCATCAACGGAACAGACGAATTGCTGGCTGAACTCCGTGAAATGGGTGTAGGCGTATATGCTACCGGTGGCGAGACTGCTGATGTCGGCGACTTGGTTCGTACTATTATCGTAGACTCTACCGTAACCTGCCGCATGAAACGCTCGGACGTTATTAACAATGCCAATATCCGTCCGGGAGATGTCATTGTAGGCCTTGCCTCTTACGGACAGGCTACCTATGAAAAAGAATATAACGGAGGCATGGGCAGCAACGGTCTGACAAGTGCCCGCCACGATGTTTTCGGCGAATACCTCGCAGAAAAATATCCGGAAAGCTATGATGCCGCCGTACCTGAAGAACTGGTTTACTCCGGAGGATTAAAACTGACAGATACTGTAGAAGATTCTCCAATTGACGCAGGCAAACTGGTACTCTCTCCTACCCGCACCTATGCTCCGGTAGTGAAAAAACTGCTTGACGCCTTACGTCCGGAAATCCACGGTATGGTTCATTGCTCCGGTGGTGCGCAAACCAAAGTGCTGCATTTCGTAGAAAATGTCCGTGTAGTAAAAGACAATCTTTTCCCTGTTCCTCCTCTGTTCAAGACTATTCAGGAACAAAGCGGTACAGACTGGGCGGAAATGTACAAGGTATTCAATATGGGACACCGTCTTGAAGTTTACCTGTCACCGGAATATGCAGAAGAAGTGATCGCTATTTCCGAATCATTCGGCATTCCTGCACAGATAGTAGGACGTATCGAAGCGTGTGACCAGACTGAATTAATCATTAAAAGCGAGTTCGGAGAATTCAGATACTAAAGAATGGCAGATAACAGTACCATATTAGAAAAACTAGACGGACTTGTAGCCCGTTTTGAAGAAATATCTACCCTCATCACCGACCCGGCAGTAATTGCCGACCAGAAACGTTATGTCAAACTGACCAAAGAATACAAGGATCTGGATGACTTGATGAAAGCCCGCAAAGAATATATCCAACTGCTGGGCAATATCGAAGAAGCCAAAAACATCCTTTCAAATGAGTCGGACGCCGACATGCGTGAAATGGCAAAAGAGGAGATGGACAACAGTCAGGAACGTCTTCCGGCATTAGAAGAAGAAATCAAACTGATGCTTGTTCCTGCCGATCCGCAAGACAGCAAGAACGCCATCCTCGAAATCCGTGGTGGTGCAGGAGGAGACGAAGCCGCAATCTTTGCCGGCGACCTTTTCCGTATGTATGCCAAGTTCTGTGAAACCAAAGGCTGGAAAATGGAAGTATCCAATGCAAATGAAGGAACAGCCGGAGGATACAAAGAAATTGTTTGCAGCGTCACAGGAGATAACGTCTACGGAATATTGAAATATGAATCGGGTGTACACCGCGTACAACGTGTTCCTGCCACAGAGACACAAGGACGTGTGCATACTTCCGCCGCTTCGGTGGCCGTACTCCCCGAAGCCGAAGAATTTGACGTAGTCATCAATGAAGGAGAAATCAAATGGGATACCTTCCGAAGTGGCGGTGCAGGCGGACAGAACGTTAATAAGGTAGAATCCGGTGTACGCTTGCGTTATATCTGGAAGAACCCGAATACAGGCGTTGCAGAAGAAATCCTGATTGAATGTACAGAAACCCGTGACCAACCGAAGAACAAGGAACGCGCCTTGGCACGACTCCGTACCTTTATCTACGACAAGGAACATCAGAAGTACATAGACGACATTGCTTCCAAACGTAAGACAATGGTATCTACCGGCGACCGCTCGGCTAAAATCCGGACATACAACTACCCTCAAGGACGTATCACCGATCATCGTATCAACTATACCATCTATAATCTTGCCGCTTTTATGGACGGAGATATTCAAGATTGTATCGATCACCTGATCGTGGCAGAAAATGCGGAACGCCTGAAAGAAAGTGAACTCTAAAAATTATAGTATAGACATGAATAAACAACAGCTATTTGAAAACATAAAACGCAAGAAATCATTCCTTTGCGTAGGACTTGATACTGACATCAAGAAGATTCCCGAGCACCTGTTGAAAGAAGAAGATCCGATCTTCGCATTCAACAAAGCGATTATCGACGCAACAGCCGATCTGTGTATCGCTTACAAACCTAATCTCGCTTTTTACGAAAGTATGGGTGTGAAGGGCTGGATCGCATTTGAGAAAACAGTAAAATACATCAAGGAAAACTATCCCGACCAGTTTATTATTGCCGACGCCAAACGTGGCGACATCGGAAACACTTCTGCCATGTATGCCCGTACTTTCTTCGAAGAACTGGATATAGATTCCGTCACTGTAGCTCCTTATATGGGTGAAGACAGCGTAACTCCATTCCTTACTTACGAAGGCAAATGGGTGATCTTGCTGGCACTGACTTCCAATAAAGGTTCCCACGACTTCCAGTTGACAGAAGATGCAAACGGCGAACGTCTCTTCGAAAAAGTACTACGCAAATCACAGGAATGGGCAAATGACGAACGTATGATGTACGTAGTCGGCGCTACTCAAGGACGTGCTTTTGAAGATATTCGTAAGATTGTTCCCAACCACTTCCTGCTCGTTCCCGGTGTCGGAGCGCAAGGCGGTTCGCTCGAAGAAGTTTGCAAATATGGAATGAACAGTACCTGTGGCTTAATTGTTAACTCTTCCCGTGGAATCATCTACGTCGATAAAACAGAAAAGTTTGCCGAAGCTGCAAGGCTTGCCGCCCAAGAAGTACAGGCGCAAATGGCAGAGCAACTGAAAGCGATTCTTTAAAGAGAAGGAATGCCTTACGAAAGAAAGATAATCAACGATCCGGTATTCGGATTCATTAATATCCCAAAGGGGTTACTGTACGATATTGTACGGCATCCCCTTTTGCAGCGTCTCACCCGCATCAAGCAAGTAGGACTCTCGTCAGTAGTATACCCCGGCGCGCAACATACTCGTTTCCAGCACTCACTAGGTGCATTCTATCTGATGAGCGAAGCTATCACCCAACTGACCTCCAAAGGTAACTTTATATTTGACAGCGAAGCTGAAGCCGTACAAGCGGCTATCTTACTGCATGACATCGGACATGGTCCTTTTTCGCATGTGCTTGAAGATACGATTGTACAAGGAGTTTCTCACGAAGAAATCTCCCTTATGCTGATGGAACGAATGAATAAAGAGATGAACGGGCAACTTAGTCTTGCCATACAGATCTTTAAGGACGAATATCCGAAACGATTCCTGCATCAGCTCGTCAGTGGTCAGTTGGATATGGACCGCCTCGATTATCTTCGTCGTGACAGTTTCTATACCGGTGTTACAGAAGGGAATATCGGTTCTGCCCGCATCATCAAGATGCTTGATGTGGCCGACGACCGTCTCGTAATTGAATCCAAAGGTATCTACTCTATCGAAAATTTCCTGACAGCACGTCGCCTGATGTATTGGCAGGTATATCTGCACAAGACATCGGTAGCCTATGAACGAATGCTTATCAGCACGTTGCTTCGTGCCAAAGAACTGGCATCACAGGGAGTAGAACTGTTTGCTTCGCCGGCCTTACATTTCTTTCTATATAATGACATTAATCATACGGAGTTCCATAACAATCCCGATTGTCTGGAAAATTTCATCCAATTGGATGACAATGATATTTGGACTGCCTTGAAAGTATGGAGCAACCATCCGGATAAAGTTCTTTCCACACTTAGTCTGGGCATGATTAACCGAAATATCTTTAAAGTGGAAAATTCTGCCGAACCTATTGGTGAGGACAGAATAAAAGAGTTAACTTTGCAAATCAGCCAGCAACTAGGCATAACCCTTTCCGAAGCGAACTA